>Ga0209101_1000777_pt1 | contig 25584 bp, 25 predicted proteins | sample ConPoolayeCmetaG_FD_185481 | JGI IMG/M metagenome (GOLD analysis project Ga0209101, IMG submission 185481) | Hot spring microbial mat communities from California, USA to study Microbial Dark Matter (Phase II) - Cone Pool mat layer C metaG... ...
GGGTCGGGCTGAGCGCGGCGGGGGCCGCAGACGACAGTGGTAAAGTGCAGGCAGACAGAGCCAGCAGGATGAGCACAGCCGGCAGTCTGCCGATCAATCTTGCGTTCATGGTAACACCTCCGCCCCCCCATTGTAATACCGAATTGGCAGGAGAGCAGGGGGAGGCGGGCTGTTTTCTGCTTCCTCTTTTCATTATAAACGCCCCCTCTCGGCTGTCAGCCGCTCGGCCTGCTCCTCGACTGTCATGATGGCCGGCACAAAGAACGCCCCCAGCCCTGCCAGCAGAGTAGCCGTCCCGCCGACCACAAACCATGCCTGCACGCCGAAGGTATCCGCGACCGGCCCGGCAATCGCCAGCCCCAGCGGCATCATGGCGCCCGACAGACTCATCGTCAAGGTGAAGACGCGCCCCTGCATATCCGGTGCGACGGTCGCCTGTAGCGATGAAAACAGCGCCCCGTTGGCGATGGGGTTCATGAAGCCTGCAATAAACATGGCCGCTGCACCCATCCCGAACAGGGTAGGGGGGGTCAAGCCCAGCAACAGAACGCCTGCCCCCATGCCGATCAGCGCCCCCATGCCGGTCACAATGCGCCGCCTGAAGCCGCCCCACACGCTCAGCGTCAGCCCGCCGCTCACCATGCCGACCCCAAAGGCTGACTCCAGCCAGCCCAGTTCCATCGCGCCGCCGCCGAAATGCCGGATGACAAGGATAGGCATCAGCGAGAAGCCGGGCGACACCAGCAGATTGATCAGCGCGGCCAGCAGAGCGATCAGCATCAGGCCCGGCCAGCTCCACACATAACGCAGGCCGTCCTGCAGGTCGTTGAGCAGGGAGGGGCGCATGTCCGTTCCTGCCCCTTCGGGGGGTGTCTGGCGCGTCGGCTGAGGGACGCTGATGAAGATCAGCGGCACGACCGCCATCAGGGCCGTGACCACGTCAATAGACAGGATGCCCTGCATTGGAAGCCAGCTCAGCAGTAACGCTCCCAGCGGCGGTGAGATGATGCCCACTGCCCCCTGCATGGTCTGGTTGAGGCCGGCCACGCGCGAAAGGTGTTGTTCGGGCACCATCAGCGTCGTGGAGGCCTGCATGGCAGGCCAATGAAAAGCCCCCATCGCCGCGCGGAAGAACATGATCACGTAGATATGCCACACCTGCACCGCATCCAGCACAAACAGGACGGCCAGCACCAGCGTCGCCAGCGCGATCAGGCTGTCGGCGGTCATCATGACCATCCGCCGTTTCCACCGATCAACCAGTGCCCCGGCAAAAGGTGACAGCACAATCTGCGGCAGGATGGCGGTCATGGTGGCGGTCGCAAGGACGGTCGCCGAGCCTGTGGTCTGAGTCAGCCACCATACCAGTGCGAACTGGACTAGGTTACTGCCCAGCAGTGAAAACTGTTGCCCCGTCCAGATGGTGAAAAAGGGCGCTAGGGATCGTCTTGACTCAGGTGGTTCATGGCTCATGGGGGCCTCGATACGGGTTATCCGCTTTGTGTTTTAGGGAGCCGCTCTCTGGCCCAGCGCTGGGTGATGCGATAGGCCAGCCCGGCAAGGATGACGACTAGTTCAACCACCCACCAGATCGCCGCCAGCGGGGCGAAGACCTTCAACCAGTCGCCGGAGTGCAGATAGTAGTAGGTGTCCGGCGGGGCGACTACCCACCGCTCTCCTACCCGCTCGACGTGATAGGCGTAGCGGAAGTAGGTGCGGGTGTCCATATAGAGGTAGGAAAAATAGCGTTCGTTGCTGGCATACATAATGGTCAGGCGGATGTTGGGGTTGGTCTCAAAGTGACGCCATGGGCGGCGCAGTCCCTGGAGTTCGGCCAGCAAGGACTGATTGTCCGTGCGGAGCGCTTCCTCCAGCGCGATGGCGACATCGCCGGGGGCGTTGTAGCGCTCGGAGTAGGGGGGAGTGAAGTAGGCCGGGTCATAGCGGAAGGGGGTCTGTATCTGCACGCTCAAGATGAAGAGAGCGGCGGCTGTCAGCGGGATCAAGGTTATGACGGCAAAGGTGGCCAGATTAAAGCCGGGTCGAATGGACAGACGGGCCATTGCTTACCTCACTGCACATTCCATCCAGATCATCACTGCTCTATGTGCAATTATAAATACGTTGTTTAATATTGTAAAGTTTCAGATAAAGATAGTTAATGATGAGGTTGTTTTTTTGCGCCGCCAACATGCAGAAGACGCCCTGCTCCGGAAGGGGCACACGGCGGCCCCTTCCGGCGGCGCTGTCATAGGGCCTCTGTTGGGGGGAACAGCATCCCGACGGGATGCTCAGCGCGGCATTCAACCCGACGGCTCAACGAAGGCCGCCAGCCATGCCGTCACGAGGCCTGTGTCGGAAGCGGCAAAGTTCTGGAGGGCAATCGTCTCGCCTGTCTGCGCCCTGACCAGCCGTACCTGTACCTGTGCCGATGGGCCGTCACCGGTGGTTGTGTAGCAGGCGACCAGCTTGGTATTGCCAGTCGAGCGGGCCGGCCAGTGGTCGGGCAGGATGAGGCTGTCGGCCCAGGCGGCATCTCCCCCCTCCGGCACAACGACCAGCGGATGCGGGCCGGTACCGGCATTGTAGTAGTCCGCCTCAGGCACGCCCTGCCCCTGACAGGCCTGTGCCATGATCTGACGCAGGGCCTCGATGCTTTGCAGGCGGGCGTTGTCCGCGCTGGCGGCGCTGGCCAGCATGGCGTCTGTCAGCCCCTGCACGTCGGAGAGGTCGGCCCAATCAAGGGTACTGCCGGTCAGGTCGGCGCCGGTTAGGTTGGCCCCCCGCAGATTGGCTTCCCGAAGGTTCGTGCCGGCGAGCCGGGCCTCGCGCAGGTCGGCGCCGGAGAGGTCGGCCCCGCTCAGGTCGAGACCGGCCAGGTCGCGCCCCCGCAGATTGGCGCCGCTCAGGTCGGCGCCGGGGACAAGATCAGGCAGGGGGGCACATCCCGCTGTGATGAGGCTCAGCGCCAGCAGGACGAACACCAGCAGAAGATGAGGTTGTCTATCTTGCATGTCCATAATGATACCCCGTAAAAATATCCCTGAACAGAAGCGTTACCCTATCAGACGAGAGTCTCATGTGCCGCCCGTCTCATCCTGCGGCGGGCGGGGATGAGGGCGGGTGTCCTGCAGATCAGGGGGACGCGGCAGAGGCGCTGTGTCGCCGGTCGAGCCGAAGACAGCCCGCCGGCGGGCACGCAGGTCAGACAGCTCGGCCTGATCCTTGGGCAGGTCAGGATGATTGATCCGTTCCTCGATCTCGACGGTGCGGGTCAACAGAGCTTCTGCCTCGCGCAGATAACCTTTGCGGTCGTACAGCTTGGCCAAGTTATAGCTGGTGATTGCCTCGCCGACGCGGTCGGCGGCCTCCTGCCTGAGCCGCAAGGCCCACTCGTAGTAGGCGATGGCCCGTTCATCCTGCCCCATCTCCTCAAAGACCAGCGCCATGGCGTGGCGTGTGCCGGCCTCGCCGGCCTTGTCGTTCTGTTTGAGCCGCAGGGCCAGCGCCTGCTGATGGGCTTCCAGCGCGGCGGCGTAATTCCCCAGACGGCGCTGGGCCATGCCGATCACGTCCAGCGTGGCGGCCTCGCCGGCCATATCGCCTTCATCCCACAGGATGGCCAGGGCCTGCTCGTAGTAGCCCAGCGCTGTCTCGATCTCGCCCTGTTGATCGTGTATCAGCCCGATGCAGTTCAGCGCAGTGGCCTCCCCGACGCGGTTGCCGATCAGCCGGTAGATCGCGGCGGCCTGCTCGTAGGCCTGTGCGGCGCTGGCGGCATCGCGCTGTTTCCAATAGGCGCTGGCCAGGCCGGCCAGCGTGACCGCTTCCCCGCCCCGGTCGCCGGCGGAGCGGTAGGCCTCAAGAGCCTGTTCATAGAACTCAACGGCATTCTCGGTATGGCCCAGCGATGAAAAGACTGCCCCCAGCCGGGCCAGCGCGTTGGTGGGGTCAGACGGCCCGTCTTGATCCAGCAGGTCGCGCCCGCGAATCCCGCGGGCAGGGGTATCGTCGTCTTTGGGGGTGCTCATGTGCCTTCAGCCCTCTTGAACCCATATGCCCTGTTGCCGTTAGAACTTACTACCTCGCCGGCAGATTGTCAATCAGCGGATGGCCCTTCGAGCGTCAAAAGTCCAAAGACACGGTATCTGGCCGGCTGTCGGGAGGGTTATTCCGCCCACAGCCTCAGCCCGGTAGGGTTCGTCCAGCGGCCAATACAACAGGGAGATGTAATGGGTCTGGGGGTGCGGACGGAGATGTTCTGCCGCATGGGCCGGACAGCCGATCAGCAGGACGATGATCAGAGGGGGGAGGGCGCCAACCCTGCCGGCGCGGAAGAAAAGGCGCAGGGGAAGAAGCCCCCGCCCGCGATGACGCTTTTTCACATCACACCGCCTAACTCGTCCTGTTCTTCATCCGGCAGGCTTCAGGGCCTTTCCGGCGTGGCTGAGTTGTACCCCTGCACGCACTCCGGGCGGGCGGGGTAATGGACCAACAGCCAGCCGCGCACGGCGTAACTGGAGGTACGCTCCCCGCTGACCGCCCGCAGATTGACAGCAATCAGATGCAGGCCCGGCTCGACGCCGGACGCACGGGTAAATACCGTTACCGGCGTGCCGCTGACGGCCTCCTGGACATCCGTCCAGACCAGCGGACGGCCCGGCCCGTTGACCGGCTCAACGGTCACGTTGAGCGGGCCGGGGTAGCCGGTGTTGAGGACCGTGAAGTTGCCCAGTGCGATATCACCGGCACAGCCCGCCTCCACAACCTGAGTCATGCTATGCACAACCGCCCCAACAGTGGGGCGGTAGTCAGAGGGGCGCTTTTGCAACTGCTGGACGGCGTAAAAGACAGGCAGGGGATTGCCGTTCCGATCCAGCACGCTGTAGTAGCGCATGTGACTGCACAGCGGCTCGTAGTTCTGATCCTGATAGGTGTTCCAATCCAGATTCCATAGGAACATCGGCCCGGCCCATGGCCAGTTCTGCTCAGCGAAGCGGAAGGCACGCGCTGTGTAGCCTGCCTGCACCTGCCGCGAAACAGTCATCCAGGCGAACTGGGCAAAGTTGGGGTCGGTGGAGCAGTCTATCCCATCCTCGCGCGGGTCGCGCACCCAGCCAAATTCGGTGATCCAGATTTGCCGGTCGCGGATGCCGTTGTCCCACAGGAGCTGATAGACCCGCTCGGTGCGCCGGAAAGTCAAGGCGTGCCGGTTGGGGTCGGCTTCCGGCGGCTGGTTGAATCCGTAGGGGTGGTAGCCAAAGGCATCGAAGCAGGCCCCCGCCCCTGCATTGAGCATCTGCTGGGCAAAGTCAAGATCGGTGATCGCCATGCGGTCGGGGGTGGTGATAGTGGGAGCCAGCCCGCCTGAGACGACCACGATCTCCGGCGCAACCTGCTTGAAAATCCGATAGGCGCGGCACAGCGCATCGGTGAAGGCGCGTGCATCGGGCCGCTGGCCGCTCCAGCCGTAGGACAGGTTCGGCTCGTTGCCGATCTCGACTGCATCCACGCCCTGCGCGGCCAACTGACGGGCCAGCTCGTCCAGACCGGCTTCCCAGCCGGCCATGTCAAGCGGGTTGGTGTCAATCCGGTACAGGATGCGCTGGTTGGGATAGCTGGCAAACTGGGGGGTGTCATAAATCTTGACCCAGTCCATGCCCATCTGTTCGAGCAGATCGGGGCGGGGCGGCAGATGCGGCCCCACGCTGATCCCGTAGCCAAGATGGCGCGGCGCGTCCGGCTCGGCTTGTGCGGCTGGCTGATGCAGGGCCAGCAGGAGGAACGCCAGCGGCAAAAGGACGTTGATCAGCCGGTGCGCTGTACGCACCGCAGTAGGGAGACGGCTCGATGTTGGCATGGTTGTAAAAGTACCAGAAAGCGGGGATTTATACCAGTGGGGAATGTGCCTGGGAGTGTCTAATAGAGTGGATATGGAGGGCTAAAATCGCCTGACCCGTTAACACCATGTCCACCCTTTTGAACACTCCCACGAAAAGGTTGGCAGGTCAGCCAAAGCAAGGCAAAATGGAGCCGACTGATAACATCATCCTCTGCTGGGAAAACAGGAGCAGACATGAGACGAGTCTTGATCACGGGCGCCAATCGGGGGATCGGGCTGGAGCTGGTACGGCAGTGTCTTGGGCGCGGCGACCGCGTCTTTGCGGCCTGCCGCGACCCGGAGCGGGCTGATCATCTCAGAGGGCTGGGCGGCCCTGACCGCCTGACGGTGACAGCGATGGATGTCGCCGATGAGCAATCCATCCGCGATGCGTGCAAGGCGGTCCGCGCCCAGACCGACGGGCTGGATGTGCTGATCAACAACGCAGGCATCTACTGGAAGGGCAGGGACGGGCTGACCACCTTTAATGCAAACCAGATGCTGGAGGTCTTCCGCGTTAACTCGGTGGGGCCGTTGGTCGTCGTGCGTGAGTTTCTCGATCTGCTGAGGAAGGGGAACGCCCCACGGGTCGCCAACGTGTCATCCGAGATGGGGTCAATTGGGCGCAAACGCGGCGGCAGTGAGTACGGCTACTCGGCCAGCAAGGCGGCCCTGAATATGATCACCCGCCTGCTGTCGTTTGACCTGAGAGGGGACGGCATCGTCGTTGTGACCCTGCACCCCGGCTGGGTCAAGACGGATATGGGCGGCAGAGGAGCGCCGCTTGAGCCGGCGGAATCGGTGCGGGGGATGCTGGCCGTCATAGACGGCCTGAGGCCGGCAGACAGCGGGCGCTTCCTTCAGTGGGACGGGCAGGAACTGCCCTGGTGAGGGAGCGGCACGTACCGTCCCCTCACCTAGAACGAGGGCATCACAACCGAGTTCAGCACCTGAAAGAACAAGACGGCCATCGCTACCATGTAGAGCGCGGCAGTCGCGGCGGCCACCCCCAGAAAGCGCTGCCATGTCTCCTGCCGCCGAAGCCCCCGCACAGCGAGAATGCCGAACAGCGCCGCCGAAGTGAACATAAAGGTTGCGATGGCCGCCGGCGAGATTTCGCTGTTGGGCGCGTTGAGAAATCCCAGCACAGCAAAGACCAGCGCCAGAATCAGCAGGCCGATTGAGATGATGGTCGAGACACGCATAGATGCAGACCTTTCCTACGGGTGAATCAGTTCCTCAGCCGGCTGTGCCGTTGACCAGATAGCCGGCGGCTTTATCCTGCTCGCTGTTCATGGCAATCGTCAGCAGGCGGCCCCCGGTCACTGCCGGAATGTCAATGACTTTGATATAGGGCATGTAGCGCTCATCAGCCGGAAGCAGTTCGGCCAAGATGTTGGGCGCATCGCTAAAGAAGCTCTCCCGATAGATGGTGGCCGGGTCATCCGGGTAGAGCGGCAACGGGTAGATGTTGGCCTCCACAAGGTCCTGGAAGAAGTGCGTCCCGTAGGAGACTTCCGGCGTACTGCCTTCCTCAGTGTAAGCCACCTCGATCAGGACTTTGGTGTTGTAAATATCCGCATAGCTGACTTTGACGCCAAGCTGGATATTGGATGTTCCCCAGCGCCCCGGCCCCATCAGGATAAACCGCTCGCCTGCCAGCGCCTGATTCAGCCGCCCGACTACCTGACCAATCTCAAGGCGGGTATGCGGCTCCGGAATGTGGGCGTAGGCACGCGGGTCCACATAGACTATATAGCGGATGTTCTCCACACAGCCGTCGGGCACCTGCTCAACAGCCGTGAACAGAATATCCTGTGCTGGAATGGCGTTCAAGTCTATTTCGCACTGCTCGCCGGCCTGCCGCTGGCTGAGGGCACGGCACTGCAAAAGCGCCAGCCTGATCTGGACTTTGGGATAGACGTTCAGCACCTCAGCCGCGTACTCGATATCCACCGGACGCCCATAGGCTTCTTCCAACGTGCTCAACATCCCGCGCAACAGCCCGATGAACTGTTCCTGCTCAAGGAGCTGGTCAAATGTCACCACCATTTGAGCAGGGTCGAGGGTCAGCGGGCGGTGAGTCATCGGAAGGACATAGCCGTCCCGTTCGAGTGAGACAATGGCGCCCAGCGCCGGATAATTGATATCCAGCACTTCATTCACCGGCAGGGTCTTGAAGGCATTCTCTTCTAGATCGATCACATCCATCAGACGCTGGGAGTAGCGCCGTACCATGCTGGCCCGGCGTTCCGGGCGCAGGGCAGGATGGCTGAGCGCCACCATGCGCGGATAGTCGCTGGCGACACGGTCCACAGCCCGCGTCCCCAAACCGGTCACCATCCTCAGCAGGCCGTCCTCGCGCCGGATACGCCGATTCCAGCGGTGGGGGTTGTGGCTGAAGCCCACTCCTGACAGGGCAGGGAAGAAATACCGTCCATAGCGCTGGCCTTCCACCCTCTGGATCAACACAGCCATCCGCTCATCGTAGTCGGTCAGGCCCATCTGCTCGCGGTAGATCAGCGCCTCAGGCCGGATCACGCTGGCATACACCCGCACGATGGCGTTGTTGAGCGCACGCAGGTTCTCCTCCGGCGTCCCTTGATTGGGCAGGAAGAAGCTGTCGTACTTGCCGGCAAAGGAGGTGTTAAAGTTATCCTCCAGCAGGCTGGATGAGCGGACGATCAGCGGCGACTTGCCTACCTCCTCCAGCAGTTCGCTCAGCCGCCATTGAACGTAGTCAGGCAGTTTGCTGTTGAGGTAGGCATTGTAGGCCAGCGGATAATCGGCCTTCATTTGCTCCGGCCTCTTGTACTTCTGATTCATGAAGCGGAACAGGTCGTTCTCAGAGTGGAAGTCGTAGAACACATCCGACCCCAGAAAGTAGGAGGCCGGGATGGTAATGCGGTCGGTGTCAACGCCGTGCGCCCGGCCATGCCGCTGGAGGATTTTGTAGGCCAGCAGCATACCAGCCGCCTTGCCGCCGATCTTGCCGCGCCCGATGCGGTGCTCCTTGATGTCTTTGAGGTCTTTGACGGTGAAATACTCGCGGGCTACCCGCACGAAGGCCAACTGATCGGAGATCATGGACTTGATCAGCACCACGATGATCTCGCGCAGGTGATGCTGAATTTGGGCGCGTTTCTCCGGCGGGTAGTTCTCGTAAGCCTCGCCCTGTGCAAACAGCAGGTCCCATGGAGCCAGCTCCGGGTTGAAGGTCAAGATGACTTCGTGGTTAGGCGCACGCTGGGAGACCACCTCCTGCACGATCTGCTTGAACAGGTCATGGGGCAGGTTGTAGGCAAAGTAGAAGTCCGTCAAGTGGTTGCGAATCTGCTCAGTGCGGGCCTGCCAGACCTCCGGCGGCTCCTGTTCAAAAGGGTTGACCAGCCCCTCCCGTTCCTGCGAATGGATGGCCTTATCATGGACTTCCTGCTCGAACTCCTGCTGGGTGACCACCCCCCGGTTGAATATCTCTTCGCGCATCCGTTGCCGGATGCGTGGAGCCAAGGTAGGGTACTGGCTGATCTCCAGATACAACTGAAGCACTTTGGGCAGGTCCTGCGGATCAAGATTCATACTGCTCTTGCCTCTGGCGAATGCACTCCCTGGACGGGTCAAACACAAAAGGCATTGTACCACCACCCAAAGGGAAGCGGCAGGGGGGAAGGTCTATATTTTTCAGGCGGGCGGCGGCTGACGCTAGGTTGACTGCGCGTACCGCCGGCTGATGTTCGGGATCAGGTATTCCTCAAAGGCACGCTCCTGATCATAGTCCGGTTGCCAGCCCCAGTCACGGCGGGCGCGGCTGTCATCCTGATCCAACGGCCAGCTATCCACAATGGCCTGCCGCTTCAGATCGGGCTGGAAGGTGATGACGGCCTGAGGGAAGGCTTTCAGCACCCTGTCCCGAATCTCGCCTGCCGATGGGTTAAAGCTGGTCACATTATAGACCAGCGTAGAGAGCTTCTCACGCGGGGTGCGTTCCAGCTCGATCAGGGCTTTGATCGCATCCGGCATGGCCATAAAGGGCATGCGCGTATCCTCCCGCACGAAGCAGGCATAGGGCTTGCCCTGCGCGGCATGATGGAGCATCTCCGGACCATAGTCGCTCGTGCCGCCGGTCGGGACGGTGAAGGCACTGATCAGGCCGGGGAAGCGGATCGAGCGGAAATCCACGCCGTGATGCTGAGGATCAGCGGCAAGCTGGCGGTAGTGGCGGGCATAGTAGCGCCCCAACTGTTCGCAATAGAGCTTGTTACAGCCGTACATGGTAGTAGGCATGTTCCATTCCCACTCCCGGACAGCGCCTGCCTTCGCCTTGGTCTCCAGATCGGGCAGGCCGTAGGCGGCCACCGAGCTGGGGAACATGAACTTCACAGGCCGCCCCAGCCAGCTTGACTGCTCGACCGCCATCTGAAGCAGGGCCAGCGTCCCGTCCACGTTGACCCGATGGGCGGCCTCCGGCGTGAACTCAGCCCGCGTAGAGAGCAGGGCCGCTAAATGGAAGATCAGGGGGATGGCATACTCGCTGACCAGACGGGCGATCAACTTCTCATCCAGAATGTCCCCCATGATGGCCGTCTGACAACGTGCCTTGACGGCATCCGGGATGGGGTTGACATCCAGCGCCAGGATGTTGGTCCTCCCCTCTTCGGCCAGCCGCATGATGAGTGCCTGCCCCATCTCGCCTGCCGCGCCGGTGATCAGGATAACCTCTTTTCGCATCAGTGCCTCCTGCTGAGACCGTGAAAGGAAAGGATCAAGTTTTTAGGAGAGATGAAAGGGCACGGCCTGCCCAAAGCCGTGCCCTGAACGGCTGTCGTTTAGTGCGACCAAGCCGGATGCACGTTACGGGCGTAGTTATTGGTGATGGCCACCAACTCTGATCCGTCAGCATGGACAACGCAGATTTCCCACCGGTCTCCGCCCAGCCCGGACTGGAACACGATCAACTCGCCGTCCGGTGACCAGCCCGGCATCAGGTTGGTGCCCGGCGCATCCCCGCTGACAAGGCGGGGTTCATCACCCGCTCCGCTGAGCAGGGCCTCGATGCTCTGGACGTAGATATGGTCGTTGTAATTCCTGTCCGATACAAAGGCGATCTGCGTGCTGTCGGGCGACCAGGCCGGCGAGACCTCGCGGTAGGGGGTGTTGGTCAGGCGGGTAAGCTGACTGCCGTCTGCGTTGATCAGGTACAGTTCGTCATTGCCGTCGCGGTCAGAAGCGAAGATGATCTGCCGCCCGTCCGGCGACCAGGCCGGCTGGAAGTCATCGGCAGGGTCATCCGTCAAACGGATCAGGTTAGAGCCGTCCACGTTGATAATGTAGATGTCATCATCCCCGCCGTCCCGGTCGGAGGTGAAGGCGATCCGCCGGCCATCCGGCGACCAGACCGGCTCAACGTCCTCAGCGGGGTCGTCGGTCAGGCGGGTGAGGTTCTGACCGTTAATGTCCACGATATACAGCTCGCCGTTCCCATCGCGGTAGGACGTGAAGACCACCTGCCGTCCGTTGGGCGAAAGATCAGGGTAGCCGTCTGTCCCGCCGTCCGAGATGCGGACGACATCACTCCCATCAGGGTTCATGGAGTAGATGGCGAAATCCCCCTCGCTGTTAGAGGCAAACACAATACGCGGCGGCTGAGGGGCACAAGCCGCCAGCAAGAACAGGGTCCATACACCCAGCACAACCAGCCCAAAATAGCGTCGCATTCTTGAACCTCTCGTCAGACTCAACCTTCCGGCGGACGGGTCATCCGGCTGGCGGCGCAGCCGCTGAGATCAGCCAGTCGCGCACGGCCAGCGCGGCACGACAATCTTCTTCATTGTACCTCAGGATGTGTTGCAGATGCTCAGCCTGCCCGTCTTCCAGCCAGCTCAGGTATTCCTCAATCGAGCCGCCGCCGGTCTGAGTCTCCCCCGTCCAGCGGAAGCCCAGCCATGGCGCGACTTCCTTGAGCGAGTAACTGCGCAGGGGGAGCACGACGCTGTCCTTGAGCGTCCTTTCTAGGTCAACCATGCGCTCCAGCAGGCGCCCGGCCTGCTCCGCCCCGCCGTAACGGCCAGCCAACGTCTTGAGGGCGGCCCGTTCATAAGTGCCGTAATGGTAAATGACCGCGCCGCTCAGGGCGTCCATCCTTTGGAGGAACGACTCCCATATGCGTTGCTCATCCGACAGGCCGGAGGCCATGTCCGCCTCATAGACGGCCTGCCCGGATCGGACGATCAGCGTCCCCAGCAGGTAGAACAGCCCCTCAGAGGGCAGGCTCTCCACATCGAAGAAGACCTCCGGGTCGGAGCGGGGCAGGCTGACCGCCGCGCCGGTCAGGACGGACTGGCCGCTGACCAGCGCCTGCGCCTGCCGGACGAGATACGGGGCGGTCTTCCCGCCCACCCCGCGGATGGCGATCAGCCCCTCAGGCGCAGAGGCGGCCACCGCAGACAGCGTCCCAAGCCCGCGCTCGTGCAGAGCATGCCATACGTCACGCCGCAGGCCCGGAATGAGCGAGGCATCCTGCGACTGCTCGATCATAGGGATACACACCTCGCGCCATGCACACTCCCGGCAGACGCTAGAGAAAAAGGGGCGCGGCTCTTTGCCGCCTGCCAGCGCACGCACTTCGGCCAGCCGCGCCGCAAAAGCCGCGCCGTCCCACTGAACGGCCTCCTCACGGAACAGCCCCCCACTGCCGCGCTGATCAGGGGGCAGGCGCAACAGCAGTTTGCCTTCCGGGCGCACCCCCTGAACGGCCTCCAGCAGGGCCATATAGGCCATCACCTGAAGGCGGTGGCCGTCGGTCGCCACAGCCGCCAGCTTGATGTCTGCCGGCCTGTAGGAGTAGTGACCCAGCCGCGACTCCCCCTCGACGCGCTCCAGCAGGTCGGGGATGCCGGCAAGATCACCGTCCAGCAGAACACCCTGATAAATGGCCTTGACCCCCCGGCGCATCAGGCCGAGCGTCAAACGGAAGCCCTCTTCGAGCCGGCCATACGGGTAGTGCGGGCGGATCGCCTCGAAGCGGCCAACTACTTCCTGCTCAAACTGCCTGCCCTGTTCGATCAGCCGCCTCTGATAGGCTGACGGCGCGGCGCGGCGGGCCGGGTCGCCGTGATGGTTGAGAAACACCAGACGATCACAGTCCAGCAGGGCGCTCAGATCAACAGCTTGGAGAAGGGGCAAGGCATCCTCCTCTCAGGTAAGGGCTTCCAGCACACTTCCTTCTGAAGACCAGGGTATGCTCCCTCCCCTGATGATACTTCGGTTTGCCCCCATGTAAAACTGCAGTCCCTGCAAAAAAACTCCCCCGCTGTCGGTACAACGGGGGAGCAAGAGAGATGCTCTCTCTGGGCAGGGCGTATGCAGACTACCGCGCTACGTATACATGATATTCGTAGATGTGCGTGCCAGCCGGATAGTCGGCGAAGCCGTCGTTGAGCGGCGCGGTGAACGTCACCTGCGTCGTCAGGACATGCTCGCCGACCGGCCAGCCGCTCAGCAGGACATAGTAGAACCGGCACTGCTGGCCCTGTAGAGAGCCTTCAAACTTAGCGAAGCTGTCGAGCGGAACTTCCTGCCCGTCCAGAGTGAACGCGAGTCGAATCTTGGACCAGTTGTCGGTGAAGCTGGCCTGATCAGCGGTGCACCAGCCGTAAATCCACAGCAGATCGCGCGAAGTGCTGAGCGGCACAGTGTAGAGATAAGTCTGCCCGGCCTGCGAGGTCTCGTCGTAGCTCTCCTGAGCCAGGTCCTCCAAAGCCGAGGCCCCCGCTTGGAGGGCATCCTGCGAGTCGCTCACCGAGCGGACCGTCGGCGGCCCGGAGGGTGTGATGCCCGCGCCAAGCGGCTGATCCAGCACTTCTTGAGCGAAGTCCAGTACCACATCCTGCCCATCGCGGTACTGAGCAAACACCGTTTCCTCAGTCAGCGGGACGCGCACATCCGGCTGGACGCCCGCGTCCTCGATGATGATATTGCCTTCCATATCGGTCGAGTACCCAGTTGGAATCTGGAAGCTGTAGTCACCCGGCAGTTCGTACTGACCGCGGGCTACCTCGCCAAAGATCGAGTTCGTGCCGTAAAAGCCAAACACGCGCGTCTGCGGGAGCAGGCTCAGCACATAAGCCACATCCTCGCAGGCACTGGCGCAGGCCGGGCCGACCAGCACCGCCAGATTGCCGTCGTAATACAGCTCATCGTCCGGCTCAATGTAGTCAGGCGGCCCGAACGTCTCAAACTGGCCGGTCACCTCGCTGTAGTAGTAACTGCGGCTTACGTCTATCCGTTCCTGAACGAAGTAACTGGCAATGGCCGTGCCGATGGGACTGCCGCCGGAGTTCTGGCGCAGGTCTATGATGATGCCCGGCACTTGGTTATCAATGAAGACCTGCACTGCCCGCTCCCAGATGCGGATGATCAGGTTCAGGTCGTCGGCCAGCGTGGTGATCTTGACATAGCCGTAACCGCTGGGCAGGATTTCATACTGCACCGGCAGGCCGACCGCGTCAAAGTTGTAGTAGAAGCTGGTACGGGTGAAGCTCTCCCGTTCGCTCACTGCCGTCAGGGTGGCGGCAGCGGGCGCGGCCGCACCGGGATTCTGGTAGGTCACAACGGCTTCCGTGCCGAGCGGGGCACGCAACAGATAGCGGTACTGCTGAAGACGCTTGACTTCCTCAGAGGAGAAGGGCGAGGACCACGGGACGACCTCTGCCAGCGCAGAGGCAATCGGCTGGCCGTTCCACTCCAGAATCTCCGCGCCAAGCTGAATGCCCGCCTCAGCCGCAGGCCCGCCGTCCACCAGAATATGGACGATGATCCGTCCATCGTCCAGACCGATGATGGCGAAGCCGTAGCCGCCCGCGGTTTCCTGATCGAACAGGCCGAAGTCATCACCCACCAGCCCGACATGGCCGTCCGGGATTGACCATGAGAAATCACGCAGGGCCAGATAGTAAGCCTGCGCGTCGTTGGCCGCCTCCGCCTCGGCAATACGCGGCGCGAACTCATCGTAGAGGGCCTGCCAGTCAATGCCCTTCAACTCCGTGAAGGGGTACTCAACCGATGCCTTGTTGAACAGCGCATCAAAGGCCTCTGTCCACGTCATATCGCTGAAGTCGTTGACGGCAATATCACCCTCATACAGATAGACATCCGGGTTCAGATCACGGATGATCTTGAACGGGGTGGCATCCAGATCGATCACCGAGTAGCCTGCCGGCACCGGCCCGACCGGGTCATCCTCGGTGAACAGCAGGCCGTCCTCGCCAAAGCCGGTGGGGAACTCCTGATTGTTGTCAGGCGCCCAGATCAGGATTTTGCCGCCGATGATCTCGTTCTTGTTCTCGGCATCAATGCGGGCTGAGGTGTAGTTGGCCTGCCAGCCGCCCGTCTCATTGTCGCCAAGGAAGGGGTCATCAATGTAGTTGGCATTCATGACGACCTGCCAGACCTGTATACCGGTCTCAGCCAAGCTGTCATTGTCCACATCGTTGCTGGGGCTGACCGGCATGGCAGGCAGGTTGAGCACATAGGTAAACTTGCCTTCCTCGTCCACCATGACCGGCCCCAGAATCTGGGCCTCCAGCGGCTGTTCGTACTCGTAGTCGCGGTTGATGAAGCCGGTCAGGTCTTCGAGCATCACAAACCGCTCCACGAAGTAGACATCAATGATCAGCGCATTGCTGACTTGAATCTCGCCGCTGATCTGAACCGGCCCTGCCATGGTGGCGGCCTGCTCAGTCGGCGCTTCGGCGGCCTGCTCAGTCGGCGCTTCGGTGACGGCAGGGGTAGCCGTGCCGCAGGCCGTCAGTGCCAGCGCCAGCACGAGCAGGCTCAGCGAAGCCAGCCAGATATGCCTTCGTCTCATATTGTTCCTCCTCCTCTACTATTGGATATAACCGAACGAAACAAGCAACCAGCTCTTAGAGCGGCACCACATACCCGTCGCGGTACCACTCCATCACGCTGTCGCGCGGCACACCGTGTGCTTCCGCCTCTGCCAGCGTGAACCCCGGCGGGCAAACCCGCAACAGCTCCAGCAGGGCGCGGTCGGCAAGATAATCTGCCCGGAAGTCATGGTAGATGCCCCGCCCCGAGGGGTAACACCACGGCGCCAGCACGAAACGGGTCTGCCCGTCAAGCGGCGTGTGCCGGTACACCAGCGGCTCTCGGCGGCTGGCATTCAGGATGACCTGAGCATAGCCTTCCAGTTGGGCGCGGATCGAATAGCGGGTGTGCAGATAATCCAGCGTCTGGGGGGCGGTGCGCCGCCCGCTGGCGATGATGTCGGCAGTCAGGGCGGCGGCTGTTTCGACATCGCCGTAATCCACTTTATCTACCAGCTCCTCCGGCAAAATCTCGCGATGGGTCGAGACACGCGCCACCACGACGGGCGTTCCGCACCCCAGCGACTCATATACGGCATTGCCGAACGCCTCCGGAAAACTGCCCAGCGACAGCATGACCCGCCCCAAGCTGTAGTATTCAGGCATCAGCTCCTGCGGGACCCAGTCATGAAAGATGAAATGGTCAGCCAGGCCGCGCCGGGCGATCTCCTGCTGGACCTCCCCGTAGAAAGTCTCCAGCTCTGCGCCGACCCAGCGGGGGACAAGCGCCCTGACATGGCGCATGTTGTAGCGGTGAACCAGCAAATCCACCACGGCGATAGTTTGGCGGATGCCCTTGCTCTCTTCCGGGCGGTGCGGGTGCAGGATGATCGCTTGGGCGGCGGGGTCAACCGGAATCAGGTCAAGGATGCGGGCAGGCGGGGTAGGTTTGAAGCGCTCCCAGTCGAGGCCGTTGTAAATGACATGCATCCGCTCCGACAGGCCGGGCAGGAAACGTCCGGCAGTGTGCAGGTAGTACTGCCGCGAATACTCCGAGATCAGGATCAGCGCATCGCCCTGAAACAGGAAGCCGCCGAGGATCGTCTCCGGATAGACGTTGTCACGCAGGGAGACAACTGTCGGGATGTGCTGATACACATACGGGAACAGAAACTCGCCGTCGTGCATGTAGAAACGGTCGGCCTGCGCCAGATGGTCGGCTACGTCCTGTATAGCGGCGGCGAGGTCGTAAGCGGGGACTTCATACGGTTGAGGGAAGGGCTGTTTGAAGCGCAAGACAGGCAGGACGCGCACACCAGCGCCCCACTCAAAAGGCGCTTCGTCCCCGTGGCGGGGGCGGGTGCACAGCACGGTGACCTCATGCCCCAGACGACCCAGATGCAGGGCGATGTTCTGGAGATGCTTGGGCGCACCTCCCATCACATGGCGCGGGAAGAGCGGGTTGATCGAGAACATCACAATACGCATGAGGAGACTTTAGCGCAGGGTCGGCTGAAACACAAGCGGCAGGGAAGGAGGTAAGTTCTGGCTGGCAGAACCAATCTATATAATAAGCATCTAAATAGTTGATAAATATCAGCAAAAGCTCTATAATATACACTGGTTATACAAAACATGTACAAAGATACAGGAATGAGGCATACCATGAGCATCACCGTCACCGAACATTCGAATGGCAACGGACACCGTCCCCAGACTGAGACAGCCGTTGAGCACCCTGACTTCACCTTGATTGACCCCCGCACTGCCATCGAAGACGCCGTGCGTACCATCCTGCTCAGCGTTGGCGAGGACCCGGAGCGCGACGGCTTGATCCGCACGCCGGCGCGTGTCGCCCGCATGTACGGCGAGCTGTTACGCGGCTACACGCAGGACCTTGAGACTATCCTGAACGGCGCTATGTTCGAGGTTGAATACGGCGAAGGCGAGATGGTAGTCGTCAGCAACATCGAATACAACTCCATGTGCGAACATCACATGCTCCCCTTTGTCGGCAAGGTGCACGTGGCCTACATCCCCCGCCACAAGGTAGTCGGCCTGAGCAAAATCCCGCGCATTGTGGACATGTTCGCCCACCGTTTGCAGGTGCAGGAGCGCATGACCAACGAGATCGCCGATGCGCTGGTTGAGGCCCTTGACCCGGTCGGGGTGATGGTGGTCGTCGAGGGACAGCATAGCTGTGCGGCCCTGCGCGGTGTCAAGAAGCATGGGGTGAACATGGTCACCACCGCCAAGCGCGGCGAGTTCCGCACCAACCGCGACCTGCGGGAAGAGTTCTACCGGATGATCGGAAAATAAGCTTGCCGTCAAATGGCGGGCAGTTCCGGCCTGCCCCTGAGCCAACGGAGAGGGCGTGCTTTCCCTTGGCTCAAGGGGGCCGGAACTTTTCTTTATTGCCTGCCGGCGGCCTTGAACGAGGTTACAATATCACCGCAGGAGGTGGCACATGGAGCTGAAAGGCCGAGTAGCCCTTGTGACCGGCGGAGCACATCGGGTAGGGAAGGGGATCGCGCTGGCCCTGGCCCGCGAAGGCGCCCATACAGCCGTCCACTATGGGCGCTCAGCGTCAGAGGCGGCGCGGACGACGGCAGAGATCGAGGCATGGGGGGTGCAGGCGGCCTCTTTTCAAGCCGACCTCGCTGAGCCGGCCCACATCGAGCGGCTGTTTGCGGCGGTTGAGGAGCGCTTCGGGCGGCTGGATGTGCTGGTCAACAGCGCGGCCAGCTTTGAACGTGCCCCCTTTGAGTCCATCACCGCCGAGCAATGGGATCGCGTCATGGCGGTCAATCTGCGGGCACCCTTTCTGTGTACCCAGCATGCCGCACGGCTGATGCGTGCCTCCCCCCGCCCGCCGACCGAGCCGGCGTTGATCGTCAACATCGCCGACCTGAGCGGCCTGTATGCATGGCGCGGCTTTGCCCATCACGGCGTCAGCAAGGCGGGGCTGATCCACCTGACCCGTGAGACAGCCCGCGAGCTGGCCCCTGCTATTCGGGTGAACGCGCTGGTGCTTGGCCCGACCCTGCCCACCCAAGGCGCTGACCCGCACCAAGAGAACTGGCAGTGCATCGCCGAAAGCCTTCCGCTTCAGCGCACCGGCAGTCCTGAGGAGGCAGGGCAGGCGGTCGTCTTCATGGCCCGCTCCGACTCGCTGACCGGCGCGGTGATCCCCCTCGACAGCGGGGAGAGTCTGCTGGGGCCGGCCTGGCACTGACTCCGGTCTGCACCTGCCCGGCCCTCGTTCCGTCCTGTTGCATCCTGCCTGAGACGCTGTACACTATAGGCGGGAGGCCGTCGGCCTGACACTGACCTGCGGGGGAGCACACCTTGCCTGACCGTGACAAGATTGTCATCAAAGACCTGCTGTTACGCGGGATCGTCGGCATCAATGACTGGGAGCGGGAGAAAAAGCAGGACATTCTGATCAATCTGGTGCTGTATACCAACATGGAAGAGGCCGGGCGATCAGACAACATCGAGGATTGCGTCAACTACCGCTCCGTCACCAAGCAGATCATCGAGTACGTCGAATCATCTCAGCACTATACCGTTGAGGCGCTGGCAACCGCCATTGCCCGCATCTGCATTGTGGATCACCATCTCCCGCGGGTGAACGTGCGCGTCGAGAAGCCGGGCGCCCTGCGCTTTGCCCGCTCGGTGGGGGTTGAGATCGAGCGAGTGCCGTCTGACTTTGAAGACTGAACTGGCCTTTGTGGTGATTGGCTCGAACGTCGAGCCGGAAGCCCGCCTCCAGCAGGCTGTCCGCCGGCTGGCTGAGCGGGTGACGGTGCGGGCGGTTTCGCGCGTCTATGAGACACCGCCGGCAAGCGGCGCATCCCAGCCCGTCTTTCTGGATGCCGCCGTGCTGATCGAAACCGGCCTGCCGCCTGCTGTCCTTAAGTTCGAGGTGCTCCGTCCGATTGAGGCAGAGCTGGGGCGCGACCGCTCCCAAGATGCCTCCGGGCTGTACCCGATTGACCTCGATCTGGTGCTGTACGGCAGTCTGATCCTCGACGACCCGGCCAGCCGACTCACCCTCCCCGACCCCGACACGCTCACCCAGCCGCATGTCGCGCTGACGCTGGCCGACCTGGCGCCGGACTTTGTCCATCCTGCCGACGGGCGGACGCTGGCGGAGATCGCCGCCCCATTTGCCGGCGCGGCTGGCGTGCGGGTGTATCCGCTCAGGCTGGCAACGGGTAAGATGCCCTGACCGCCCCCCAATAACCGGAGAACAGGCCTGGCCGGGCAGGGTATTTTGCCCTTCATCTTGAACTGATAGATAATCTGCCGAGGCAGGGACAAAAGGCAGTATTTTTAACAACGAGTGAGGAGGTGTCTGAGCATGGCACAAACTGCACCGACCCGCACGGTCGAGGAAATCTTAAGCTGGTACAGCGGTCAGAACCCCGGCGTGCTGACCAATCTGTACCGTATGTTGACGCATGGACGGCTGGGCGGCACAGGCCGCATGGTGATCCTGCCGGTGGATCAGGGTTTTGAACACGGCCCAGCCCGCAGTTTCGCCCCAAACCCCGACGGGTATGACCCGCGCTATCATTTCCGGCTGGCCATCGAAGCCGGATGCAACGCCTATGCCGCCCCGCTGGGCTTTCTGGAGGCAGGCGCCGCCGAGTTTGCAGGCCGCATCCCGCTGATCCTCAAGCTCAACAGCCATGACGTTCTGCACGGCGAAAAGGACCCGCTGGGCGGGCAGACCGCCTCCGTGAAGGACGCCCTGCGCCTAGGATGCGTAGGCATCGGCTATACGATCTACCCCGGCACGGTGGACCGCCGCCTGCAATACGAGCAGTTGCGGGAGATCGCCGAGGAGGCTAAGTCGGCGGGACTGGTGGTGGTCGTGTGGTCTTATCCGCGCGGCGGCGACCTCTCCAAGGAGGGCGAAACCGCCGTTGACGTGACGGCCTACGCGGCCCAGATCGCGGCCCAGCTTGGGGCGCATGTGATCAAGGTCAAGCCGCCGTCTGCCCACATCGAGCAGGAGGCCGCCCGCAAGGTCTATGAGAAGTACAATATCCCCATCGGCACGCTGGCCGAGCGGGTGGCTCATGTGGTTCAGAGCGCCTTCAATGGCCGCCGCATCGTGATCTTCTCCGGCGGGGAGGCCAAAGACGACGAGGCCGTGTTCAACGAACTGCGTGCCATCCGTGACGGCGGCGGGTTTGGCTCGATCATTGGGCGTAACTCATTCCAGCGCCCATGGGATGAGGCGCTCAAGTTCCTCGACAAGGTGATGGGGATTTACGAGGGGAGCATCCCGTAAGCACCCGCCTGCGCTAAGCAAGGGTTACCGGCGCTAAAAAAGAGCCGCAAGGCTCATCACCTTGCGGCTCTTGAGGACACGGTCGGCGGGTTTTCGGCTTACTCCCCGCCTTCCTCTTCTTCTTCCTTGTTCCAGTGACGGACGATCATCTCAACCTGCAACAGACGCCCTTCACCGGCCATGCGGATCACATCCAGCAGTTTGGTGGCGGTGGACTCTTCCTCAACCTGCTCCTCAATGAACCATTGCAGGAAGTTGAGGGTGGCAAAGTCCTTCTCCGCCTGCGCCGCCTCGGCCATCTGATAGAACCGCCCTGTCACAAACTGCTCCTGCTTGAGGAACAGTTCGGCGGCCTCCTCAGCCGACGAGAAGTCAACCTGAGGGGCGGCAATGGCCGGGACAATCGCCTTGCCGTTTGCCTCGAGGAGATACCTCATGATCTTCATCCCGTGCTCATGTTCCTCTTCAGCCTGCTTGAAGAAGAACTCGGCCAGATGCGACAGACTGCGCGACTCAAAGTAAACCCCCATCGCCAAGTACTGCGACTCAGCGCCAAACTCCAACCCTATTTGGGTGTTCAGTTCGTCATTTAGCTTCTGACTGACAAGCATCTTGCTAGCTCCTTCTTGCGGTCAATAACAAGGGGATTCATCTGATAATTTGATTGTAGTGAGCAGAGAGGAGCTTTACAAGCCGGCGGCGGTCAAGACAGACGAAAAAGGGCGGAAGTGTCCGCCCTGGGGGTTGATGTTCTGCACAGGCAGGCCGCTAAGGATGCTGGACCACCCTGACCCGTATGTGCAGTCGCGCCAGTGAGATGGTATCGCCGTCCTGCAATGCGTAGGCCCAGCCGATGCCCAGCGGCAATCCGTTGATGTGTGTTCCATTGGTGCTGTGCAGGTCCATGACAAACAGCTTCTTGCGGTTTGGCCGCAACAGGATATGACGGCGGCTGACCCCCAGCCGCTGGCCCTGCCAGTCTGCCAGATTGACATCCACGTTCTCCCCTCCCTCTGGGTCCGAGCCGATCACGGTATCCCCGCGCAGTTCCAGCGCAATCGGGCTACCAGTGCCGCTCACCGGTGAGAGGACAATCCGCCATGGGACGTCGCCTACCTGCAAACGGTCGCGTTCGGTCGGCTGTGCCGGCACTGCACGGAAGACAAGCTCCGGCTCCTGAACAACCTGCCCCAGCGGGGTATTCAGGAAAGCTGGATGATTCATGCCTCGCCCCAATGAAGACGCGTCTTCGCTCATTCCTGTCACCATGACAGCCATAGTCTCACCTCGACTGGTGATCTTCACTACTAGAGTACCATAAAGCAGGCTGAAAGTAGATAGGACGAGGGCGAATGTTATAGGGATGTAACATCCCCCACGGCAAAGAAAAGGCCAACTTACAAAGACTGAGAACCGATTTGCCCTCCGCAGGGTTATTGCTAATAGGCTGAAAAGAAAAACCCGCAGGGCCTGCCATGCAGATCATCCTGAACGCCGATGACTTTGGCCGCACCCCTGCTGTCAACGCCGCCGTTGTGCAGGCTCACCGGCAGGGCGTGCTGACCTCTACCAGCCTGATGGTCACCGCAGAGGCGGCAGATGAGGCCGTTGCGCTGGCACGTACCATGCCTGAGCTGGCAGTCGGACTGCATCTGGTAGTTGTGGGCGGGAAGGCGGCACTCCCGCACCGGCAGGCCCCGCACATTGTGGACGGGCAGGGCCGCTTCTCCGATGATCCGTTCTGGGCCGGCCTGCGCTATGCCTTTAGCCGGACGGCCCAGCAGGAGCTGGCCCGCGAGATCGAGGCCCAGTTCGAGCGGTTTGCGGCCGCCGGCCTGCCGTTGTCGCATGTGGACGGCCATATGCATATGCACATGCACCCAACCGTGATGAAGCTGGCTGTGCCGCTGGCCGTGCAGTACGGGGCGCGGGGAATCCGCGTACCAAGAGATGACCTGCGGCTGGGATTGCGTTATGATCGGCGGCAGGCCGGCACAAAGACCCTATGGGCTGTCGTCTTCGGTCTGCTGGCCTGCGCCGAGATGAGGCTGATTCGCTCTTATCGTCTGGCTGTGACCGACCGTGTCTATGGGCTGATGCAGACCGGCCAGATGAGCGAGGGTTACCTGATCTGGCTGTTGCACCGGATCAGTGTACCAACCGCCGAGATATATCTGCACCCCAGCACTGTCCCGCTGGACGAACCGCTGGGGCCGAATCCCGGTGACCTGGCCGCTTTAGTCAGCCCGGCGGTACGGGAAGCCATTGCCGGGCGGGGTATCCGGCTGATAACCTACCCGGCGCTGGCATCTAATCAGGAGGAAAAGTCACAATGATACTGCTCTTCCTATTGATGCTCACAGTAGCCAGTTGGGCGTATTGGGCTGTCGCCGCCCTGATGACATGGCGCTTCTTCACCCGCAAGCCCGAACCCGACCCCAACTTCAGGCCGCCTGTTTCGATCCTCAAGCCGGTCAGAGGGCTGGACTATCAGGCCTACCTGAACTTCCTGACCTTCTGCCAGCAGGACTACCCGGAGTTTGAGATTCTGTTCGGCGTAGATGACCCCAACGACCCCGCTGTGCCGATTATCCGGAGGCTTCAGCGCGAGTTCCCTGATCTCTCGATCCGGCTGATCGTGGCACCGCCGCTGGGAACGAACCGGAAGGCCAGCATTTTAGATGCGCTGGCGGCACAGGCCGGCTACGACATTCTGGTCATCAGTGACAGCGATGTGCGTGTCAGGCCGGACTACCTGCGGCGGGTGGTAGCCCCTCTGCATGATCCGGCAGTCGGCCTGGTGACCTGCCCGTACCGGGGCATCCTGCCGATGACCCTGACCGCCCGTCTGGAACTGCTGTACATGGTCACGACCTTCCTGCCGTCGGTGATGGTAGCCCGCCGCGTCCTGAACATGCGCTTCGCGCTGGGCGCGACCAACGCCATCCGCCGGGCCGACTTAGAGCGCCTGGGCGGGTTCGCCAGCTTTGCAGACTACCTGGCCGATGACTTCCAGTTGGGCCTGCGGGTAGCCCGTATGGGACTGCGCATCCATCTCTCCGACTATGTGGCCGAGATCAGCATCGGTGCAACCACTTTCGAGGAGCAGTGGGACCGCGAAATACGCTGGGTCCACTGCACCCGCGTCAGCCGTCCGACCGAGTACACCGGCCTGCTGTTGTGCTTCAGCACGCCGCTGGCTGTGCTGGTGTGGATTGTGTCGGGCTTCTCAACGCTGGGGTGGCTGGTGCTGGGAGCCAGCCTGGCCTTGCGCTGGGCTGTCGCGTGGATAGTCTCAGTAGTCATTGAGGACTTGTCCGTCCACCGTCACCTGATCTGGCTGCCAATGCGGGATATGCTGACTGCGCTGGTATGGCTGGCCGGGCTGGTTGGCCGGCGGGTCTCATGGCGCGGCGAATGGTTCGTGCTGGACCAAGAGGGGCGGCTCAAGCCTGCCCCGCAGAACGCCAGCGTGCTGGAACGGTGGCTCAGGCTGTAGAATGCCGGAGAGCCTCGCCCTGTATGGGTTGAGGCTCTCCTGACAGAAGCAAGTGTTACAATTTTGCCGGCGTTTGCGGTATGATTCCCCTCGTCAAACCACCCCCTGACAACGACTGAGGGCACTGAACAACAAGGAGCTTGAAACCGTCATGAGCGCAAATGCCGGAACATGGTTTTACCGCGAACCAGAACACCAGCCCTACCTGATCACCGAACGGCTGAACGGGACCTTCTGGCAGGCGCGGATCGTCAGAGTCTATTGGCGCTGTGTGAAAGCTGAACCGCCCTTTCGTGCAGAGGGCTACATGGGCGATCAAATCGTTGAGATGGAATGGATGCCCGGACAGTGGCTGGCGCTCAAGGGGCCTGCCGGCGACGAACTCGATACGCTGGTCCAGTCCATCAGCCAGCGGGTGCTGTCTCTGCCCGCCGCGCTGACCTATACCGACCCGCAGGGGCGCCAGATTTACGAATGGCACATAGACGGCGGGAAGCACCGTTGGATCGAACTTCAAGGGCGGCCTGAGTTCATCCGTCCCCGCCGCCTTACGGCATAAATAACAGGCCGAGGAGTATCAATCATGAGATGGTGGCGTCTCTTTGCCGTTTTGCTGGGCGCGATTGTCGGAACGCTGGCAGTGGTCTGGTGGATTTACGACCGGCGCATCCCGACCATGCGCTATAGTTATACCGTCGGGAAGGGAAGCTCAGTCAGCTTGGACTGGATTGAACTGAAGTAGCCATGCTCGATCTGGAGCGTGACCTGCAAATCGTTGAGGCCGTCACGGCTGACTTGAAAGCCCATCTGCTGGGTGACTCGCTCTACTGGACTCTGCGGACGCCCGGCCCATCCAGCTATCCCTTCCCTAAGGGGACGCTGGGCGGGCTTTTGCTCCGCCTGCACCGCCTTGAGGCGCTGGCGCACCTGCTTTCTTCTGAACAGCGCCGCCGCCTGACGGAAGCCGCCGCCCAAGCCCGTGAGCAGATGAACACATGGGCTGTTCAGGCCCGGCAGAAGGCTCAGCGCGAGATCAACACCCGCCTTGACGCATGGGCGGCCTATCTGGACGAGT
>Ga0209101_1000778_pt1 | contig 25552 bp, 29 predicted proteins | sample ConPoolayeCmetaG_FD_185481 | JGI IMG/M metagenome (GOLD analysis project Ga0209101, IMG submission 185481) | Hot spring microbial mat communities from California, USA to study Microbial Dark Matter (Phase II) - Cone Pool mat layer C metaG... ...
GCTCAGTTCGGACGCCGTGTCCGCCGCCACCCGGCTCTTCCCCGGAAACGCCAGCCCGCCCCCCCACCGGACGTAGTCATAACCCATCCGGCGCCAGACCTCTACGTGGATCATCAGCGCCTGACGTTGGGCCTCGGGGGAGTTGCCCTCCGGCCAGCGGAGGCCGAGATATTGCTCCGCAATCGCGCGGACGACGTTATAATCCACAATAAGTTCGACCAACGGCGGGCGGGCAGGGATGATCTCGCCGCGCAGGACTGCGCAAAAGCGGTCCACGTCGGGTTGGGGATTTCGCAAGGGCACATCCATCACATGGCTTCCTAGCACACCAGCGGAACCCACTCAAGTCCAAACGTTCAGACTCAATTCGCCGGGGGATCAGAGGGTCAGGGCGTTCCGTTCTCGTGGCCTTTGGATCAGGAGCGGCGGCTCAGCGGGGAACGGGCGCGGCTTCCGGGCGGCGCCCGCCTGGCCCTCCCATGCGCGGGAAAAAGCCTCGGGGTGAGGTGACCCGGTTGATCGTCTCGATATACTCCACGAACTCCCGGGCCCCATCCTCGTCGTATCCCATCCGTCGGGCGGTATCCCGCAGCAGGAGCGTCCGTTCCTGTTCCAGCAGCTCGCCGGCTTCCCGCAACTGGCCGAACAGGGTCTGCCGAATCTCGGCATCCGCGAAATTGGGCGGGGTCTCCCCCAGGAAGGCATTCGAGAGATCGCGGATAAGGGCGATCAGTTTGCGATGGGATTCCTGATCCTCGGGACTCCATCCGGCGATGTCCACCTCCTCGAGAAAGGCGACTTGGTCGTTGACCGCGGTTTTGACCTGTTCGCGGAAGTTGATGCGCAGGGCCTCTATTTCCGCGGCTCGTTCCGGGTTTTGCTCCCGGAATTGAGCGACGCGCTCTTCCCAGCGACGCCGGCGGAGGTCGTCACGCGCGGCCTCCTCCCCGGCGGCGGGCGATGGGGGCGTGGCTGAGGCCGCCTGAAGGGCAGCGAGCTGGCGGTCGCGCTCTTGGAGCACGCGACGGAGTTCCCGGATCTCGTTTTCAAGCTGGAGGCGAGCCTCACGAGTCAAGGCCGGATCGATGGGGGGTGGCGGGGCCGGCTTTCGCGCCATTGCGGCCGCCTCCTCTCGGAGGGCATCATGCCGAGCTTCCAGGGCGCGGAGTTCCCGGCGCACCCGGAGAAGCGAGGCCAGAGAAACCGCGGACAACACCGCGAAGAGAAGGGCGGCGATCAGGGCAAGACGTTCTGACTTCATGGCATCCTTTCTCCCGCGCGACGGGAGGTATCGTACACCGCCGGCGGCGCATCGCGAATGATCTTGTAGATGGTTTCCGTCTCCCGAGCCATGCCGAACTGTTCCCGGATGAGACGCTCCACGAAACGGGGATCGGTCTGAAACCGGTGCTGACGCTGTTCATAATCGTGCAGCTTGGCCACGATCTCGGCGTTCTGAGCCTCCAGAAACTCCTTCTTCACCTGAAGCTCCCTCAGCCGGTGGTACGACGGCGCAAACAGGGAGTAGAGCGCAAAGAGCACGGCGCCAATCAGAACGGCCAGAGAAAACCGGAATAAGAGGGTCCATCCGTTCATAGGTTTCTCCCGCCGCTGGTTTCGCCATCACTCTACTCCCGCGGCCCCGGCATTCAAGAAAAAAATGGACTCTTGTCTGAAATCCGCTATAATCCCTACGCTTTGGGAGCCGAGCGTATGGAAAGCAACAAGGCGATTCTGGAGGTGGACGGCAAGCGCCTGGAGCTGCCGATCGTGACAGGTACCGAAGGCGAACGGGCTTTGGATATCACCTCGCTCCGAGAGCAGGCCGGCCTCATCACGCTCGACGAGGGATATGCCAATACGGGTTCCTGCCGAAGCCGGATCACCTTCATTGATGGAGAGAAGGGGATTTTGCGTTATCGCGGCATCCCGATCGAAGAACTGGCGGAACATTCCACCTTCGTCGAGACCGCCTATCTGCTCATCTACGGTCATCTGCCCACCGAGGCCGAACTCGGCCGCTTCTCGAATCTGCTGACCCAGAACGAGAATCTCCACGAGGATATGCGGCATCACTTCGAAGGGTTTCCTTACAACGCCCATCCCATGGCCATCCTGTCGGCGATGATCAACGCCAGCAGTTGCTACTATCCCGGCATGGAGATGGGGCAGCCGACCGCGCCCTTCTTCGATCAGCATGCCGCCCGGTTGATCTCCCAGGTTCGGACCATCGCGGCCTACGCCTACCGCAAATCCCGCGGATTGCCCATCATTTATCCGCGTCCTTCCTACCGGTACACCGCCAATTTTCTCCACATGATGTTTTCGGATCCCGCCGAAGACTACCCCCTGAAGCCGGAAGTCGTTCGCGCCCTGGATCTCATCTTCATCCTTCATGCCGATCACGAACAGAACTGCTCGACCTCCACGGTCCGCATGGTGGCCTCCAGCCAGGCCAATCTGATGGCCAGCGCCGCCGCCGGCGTCTGCGCCCTTTGGGGGCCGCTCCACGGCGGGGCCAATCAGGCGGTCATCGAGATGCTCGAGGATATCCACCGGACCGGCGACGACGGACGCCGGTTTATCGAGGCGGCCAAGGATCGGAAAAGCGGCCGCCGGCTCATGGGCTTCGGCCACAGGGTCTATAAGAACTATGATCCCCGCGCCCGGATTCTCAAGAAAGCCTGTGACGACCTCTTCCGGGTGCTTCAGCGGGACGATCCCCTCCTGGAGATTGCCCTGCGGCTGGAAGAGGCGGCGCTGAAGGACGAGTACTTCATCGAGCGAAAACTCTACCCCAACGTGGACTTCTACAGCGGGATCATCATGCGGGCCATCGGCATACCGACCGAGATGTTCACGGTCATCTTCGCCATCGGCCGCATGCCGGGATGGATTGCGAATTTCAAGGAGATGATGGACGATCCCGGCACGCGGCTCTACCGTCCCCGGCAGCTCTACATCGGTCCGACAGTTCAGCCCTACATCCCCTTGGCCGAACGGGGATCGGGGCGGGCCTCCTGAAAAATGCCGGCCTGGCCTACGTCATGCGGGGAAGCCACTTCCGGTGGGCTTCGAAGAGCTCGTCGCAAAGGGCCCGAATCTGATCCAGGGTGAGTTCCGAGGACGTGTGGGGATCCACATAGGCGGCGTGATAGACGGTTTCGCCCTTTCGCGTCAACGCCGCCTCGATCGTAAGGAGCTGCACATTGATGCTGGCACGGTTGATGGCGGCGCAGATTTCCGGCAGATCCCCCACCACAACCCCGGCCACGCCGTTCCGGTCCACCAAGCAGGGTACCTCCACGATCGCCCTTGCGGGCAGGTTGGGGATGAACCCCCGGTTGAGGACGTTCCCGTGGATGCGGATGGCCACATCGGTCTCCATGGCCTCCAGGATTTAGGAACCGTATTCATGGCTCCGGTATTTCGGCCGGTGCCGTCCGGATAGCGTCTCCGCGACCTGACGTTTCCAATGCTCGTCTGCGTGGGCGATCCGTTTCAAATAGCTGTCCACCGGAATGTTGAACGTCTCCAACAGATGCGGAAAGCGAGTTTTGATCCAATATGGCATATACTTCGCGGCATGGGGGGAGGATTCCGTCACGTAGTAGCCGAAATGGCGCATGATCTCGTACCGGACCATGTTGTCATGCTTGGGTGCGCCGGGACGGAGCGCCTCCCGGTTCATCCGGAAAGCCCGCCGCTTGATTTCCGGATAGAGATCCCGCCCGTGATCACGAACCTCGAGCAGCCAGGCCTGATGATTGATGCCCGCGATCGTCCATTGCAGCCGTCGTCCGGGGTCGGCGTTGGCCATATGAGTGATCGGGACCTCTTCGTGAACGTCGTCAATCATGCCCAGACGGGAATCCCCCCATCGCGGGACCGCCGCCTTTCAGGGCTTGTGACCGGCCGGCCCCCGGGCTATAGTAATGCCGGCTTGGATTCGGGACCGACCCCGACCGGGCGAAGCCGTGAACGAAACGCTCTCTCCTCCCATTGGCATCGGCCTTTATGGCGACAACGGCCACCAGATCTTCCGCCAGGTCGGCGAGGACCCCCGCGCCCGCCTCGTCGCATTTGCCGGATTCCCCCGCGGGCGATTGCCGGAGGCCCTTCGCACCCCATCCGATGTCCGGGAGTACCCCTCCCTCGACGCCCTCCTGACGGACCCTCATGTTCACCTCGTCAGTCTCTGCTCTCCCCGCCGCGATCAGCAGGCGCAGGATGCTCTCCGCTGCCTCGAGGCCGGCCGCCATGTCTATGCCGAGAAGCCCTGCGCCCTCCGCGAGGAGGATCTGGACGCCATTCTTGACACCGCCCGCCGCCGCGGACTCCGTTTCCACGAAATGGCCGGCTCCGCCTTTGAACAACCCTACCGCGAAATGGGCCGACTGGTCCGCAGCGGTTGTCTGGGAACCATCGTGCAGGTCTTCGCCCAAAAATCCTACCCCTGGCATGAACGCCGTCCGGCCGACGAAGGGGTGGATGGCGGGCTTCTCTGCCAGGTCGGTATCCACGCCGTCCGTTTCATCGAACATTTGACCGGCCTCCGTGTCCTCGACGTCATGGCCATGGAGACCCGAACGGGGTTGGAGGATACGCCGGGCGACTGCCGACGCGCCTCCCAGATGATGATGCGCCTGTCGAATGGCGGATTGGCCCTCGCTCTGGCGAACTATCTCCACCCCCACGCCGCCTTCGGCTCGTGGGGGAACGAACACGTTCGGATCTTCGGTACCCGCGGATTCGTGGAAAGCGTCGATGCCGGCGCCCGGACCCGCCTCGTTCTGCTGGACCGCGACGCCGGCCCGCTGCACCCCACCGAGCCCAGCCTGGACTGGTTTCGGTGTTTTCTCGACGAACTGACCGGCCAGGGAGGATTTCCGGTGACGCTGGAGGAGGAACTCCACCCGACCCGTGTCGTGATCCGAGCCAAACAGACCGCCCGATAACCGACGCAGGAGCCACCCCCATGACCTCGCGCCCGCTCCTCCCCGTGCCGCTTCTGACTGCTTGGATGGCTCTCCTTTTTCCCTGGACCGGTTGGGGGGAGCCGGATTGGCGATCGCCCATCGGGCCCGATGGCGTGACCCGCCTCATCATCGAAGCGGAAACCATGAAGGGCATCCATACGCGGGAATTCGGCGGATCTGGCCCCGACTGGCGGGCGGGGCGGGCCGGAATAGACCACTACCAGTGCAACGTCTTCGGCGGGCACTGGCAGAGTCGGACGCGCACGGCCATGACTGATGCGGGTGGAAATCGGGCCGTGCTGACCGCCCCAATCACAATTCCGAGCAATGGCCTCTACACGATCTGGGCCAAATACGAATGCCCCCCTTTTTTCAATTCGGATTGCCGGCCATTGATGTCAAAAACCCGGCCGCCGTCGAGGCGTTCCGCGACTGGCTCCGCACGCAGGGGATAAGCTCCGCCGATCTGGGTCTCGCTCACTGGTACCAGGTCAAGCCTCTGGCGGTTCTTTTGCGGGACGTGGCCGTGCAGATCGGCGTATGGAGTCCGGATCAGGCCGAGGCCGCCCTTGAGAGTTCCCTCAAACGCCTCTACTGGCACAGTGTCCTCTTTCGCACCCACCAGGGCATTGCCGACTTTGCGGCGAAAACACAACGGCTCCGGGCCTTGCTGGGACCCGAGGTTCATACCTCGGCGAATCTGGGTGGCATGCATCCCTTCTACTGGATGCACCAGGCCAGTTTCATCGAGGCCTTTCACCACCAGGCGATGACGCTGGCCTGGACCGAAGACTACGATTACTGCCAGCCCGAAGCCTCCCGCCTCGTGGTGGAGTTTCAGGCGGGCTATCTCAAGTGCGGGACCAAGTACCACGGCCAGCGGATGATGTTCTACTGCATACCGCACTATCCCGGCCAAAGCCCCGAGCATCTTTTGCAAAACGCCGGATACCCCCCGATGGCTTCACCACGGAGAACTACGTCAACCCCCGCGGCGGGATTCCGACCTTTCGGATGATGCGCCGGATCAGCGACATGGCGGCCATGACGGAGGATTGGCTCGAGCCGGCCCGGCCTGTGGATGCCCCCGTGGCCCTGCTGCTCTCAGAGGCGAGCGATCTGTGGGAGATCCGGGGCAAGAGCCAGAACGCCGTGCGACCGGGCAGCGAGGAGACCAACCTCTTTCAGGAGGAGCGGAAAGCCGTCTATTACGCCCTGCGTCATGCGGGGTACCGTGTGGACCTGATCACCGAGGCGGACGTCCGCGAGGGCTGGCTCGAACGCTACCGAGCCCTGTACGTCATCGGCGAAAACATGGAACGGGCGACGGTTCAGCCGATCGCGGAATGGGTGAAGAAGGGAGGGCTTCTTTACCTGTCGGCCGGGGCCGCGCGCAAGAATGAGTACGATGAACCGTTCGACGGCCTCAATGCCGTGCTTGGGCGGGGACCCGTTCAGGAGTGGCGCCGATACCGGGGGGCCCTCCGGGCCAAACTGGAACTCCCCTTTCTCGAACCGCTGGCCCATGTGCAACCGGCCGACGGGGAAAGAGACGCCTATCCCGCCCTGGCCGTGTTGGAGCGGTTTGCGGTCGGAACGCAAGCCGTCGTCCTGGCTCGCTTTGACGATGGAACACCGGCCGCGATCCGGACCCGCTATGGGCAGGGCGCCGCCTACACCCTCGGCGTCCTGCCCGGCCTCGCGTGGCTGCACAAGGCGCTTCCTCGAATGCCCTGCGGAAAGGGCGGACCCGAAACGACCGCGGATGGCCGTCCGCGCTATCCCTCGTTCGAGCCCGTGGATTTTGATGAGGCGGCCGGCCAAGCGATTCTGCGTCCGCTGATCGAACACGGCGTTCCACCGGATCTACGCACGCAACCGCGCGGCATCGTTGCCAACCGCCTCGTGGGGCCGAAAGGGACGGTGCTCACGGTCGTCCACCTGGCCATGCAGCAGAGGGGGGCGGCCGAACCGGCCGTGCTCGAGGTGGCCGGCGTGGAGCGTGTGGGACGGGTGTGGTCCTATGAGTTTCCGACAGGCCTTCCGTTCGAAACTCGGGAGGGGCGGCTCCGGATTACGGTCCCGCGTCTGGAATGGGCCGACCTCATCGTGATCGAGAAGTAGCCGAGGTCCCTCCAGCGGGCGGAAGAAGATCCTCACCCGGAACCACCACCGGAATCTCCCGGCCGATGAAGGCCTCGATCTCCGGAAGCACAAAGGACTCGTCTTCGCAGGCAAACGAGATCGCCACGCCTGATCGGCCGACCCGGCCGGTTCGCCCGATCCGATGGACGTACTCTTCTGGTTCGTACGGGAGGTTGTAATTGATCACGTGGGAGATGCCCTCCACGTGCAAGCCGCGTCCGGCGACATCGGTGGCGACAAGCACTCGGATCCGACCGGCCCGGAAGGCCTCCAGGACCTCGAGGCGCCGATGCTGATCCACCTCTCCGGAAAGCAGTTCGCACTCGACGCCTCGCCGGCGGAGCCGGGCCGCAAGGTCGCGGGTCTCGTCACGGCGATTGGCGAAGATCAGGACCCGTTCCATCTTCTCCTTTTCCATCAGGCGGAGAAGCAGCCGAAGTTTGTCCCGGCTTGCGACGGCATAGACGACCTGCTCGACCGTCTCCACGGCGACCTGTTCCGGTTCGATTTCCACGACGGCCGGGTCGCGCATCCACTGGCTGGCCAACCGCATGACGGAGGCATCTAACGTGGCGCTGAAGAGCAGGGTCTGCCGTTTTTCCCGCGGGGGCAGGAGGCGGATGATCCGGCGGACATCCGGAATGAAGCCCATGTCCAGCATCCGGTCCGCTTCGTCAATGACCAGGATCTCCACTTGGTTCAGCCGGATGACCCGCCGGCCGGAAAAGTCCAGCAGACGGCCCGGCGTGGCGACGAGGATGTCCACGGGACGGTCGGCCAGTTTTTTTTGCTGGATTCGGAGCGCGAACCCACCATAGACCGCCTCGACGGTGGCGCCCGTAAAACGGCTGAGAGCCCGGCCGTCGCGTTCGATCTGGACCGCCAGTTCACGAGTGGGGGCAAGAATCAGAGCCCGGGGCGTTCCAGGCGGACGGGGGGTGGCATCCGGATTCCGAATCAGCCGGTTGAGAATGACCAGCAGAAAGGCCGCGGTCTTTCCCGTGCCCGTCTGGGCGCGGCCGGCCACATCGCGTCCGGTCAAAGAGAGCGGCAGCGATTCCGCCTGGATGGGAGTGCAGTAGCGGAAGCCCAGATCGGCTACGGCCCGAAGGAGCGGCTCGGGAAGTCCCAGGTCCTGAAAACGGACCTTGCCGGCAACGGGCGGCGGCGCTTCGATCGGTTCCGTCCTGGCCGGGGGCCGTTGATCCGAGGGGGCTGGTCGCTTCGGAAGGTGCCGGTGGGGATGAGAGGCGGTCGGCGGCCGGGGTGTCTCCTGAGCGGCAGCGGAAGGATGCTGGCGGGACGGGGCCGCCGCCGGAGAGGAAGGTCGGCGGGAAGACGACTCCGGAGGTCGTTTCAGGCGGAGCATCCGACGGGCAATTTTGCGGATCCATCGAGTGACCACGGGAACGCTCTCTTTCTAGAGGTGAGCGGGGCGTTGCTGGACCCACTCCCGCATGCGGCTTTTGAGAGGGGTCCAGCGGTTTGAATCGGTACGTTCGTCCAGAAAACGGCCATAGAGCGCCAGCCAGATCTCGCGAAACGTCTCCAGCCGCATCATCCGTTCCAGAAATCGGGAACCGGGATCGGTGCGCTGAGGATCCTCAGGCAGCGTGAGCGAACGAAACACGAAGGTGTCGCCATCGAAGGTCATCCGCCACACCATTCCCTGAACACCGACGGCAAAGCGGGCGCGGCACAACCGTTTGCCGGCCATCAGGCAGGTTTTTGCCTCCGCGCTGTAGAGCGGTTCGCCGTCGCGCAGGGTGGTCACATGAGCGCCTTCGCCTTCGCGGGCCAGAACGAGAGGACCTTCGATCTGCAACGCCAGCGGTGGGTGGCGGGGGACCTCGATGCGATCCCGGACCGTTTCGGCCTGAAACCAGAGCCAGGTGAGAAATTCGCGGCCGATTTCGACCGGCACGTCCCGATCCGGAACCTGGGGCGAGAAGCTGGCCGGAGGAAGATCGCGAACGTCGAGCCGACGCAGAAGAACGGCGGCGGCCGCCGCGTCGAGCGACGTCGCCGGAAAGCCGAACGTGTGCCGAAAATGCGCCGTGAAGAGATCGGAAAGAGAGTCCGAGAGCGCCGCTGCGTACAGGAAGGATGTGGTGGGCCGGTGAGCCATCGGAATAGCGCGAAACTGAGGCGGCATCTGGGGCAGAAGGCGCTCGATCACCGCTCGCCGGATCTCCTGGCGCTGCCGACGGCGGACAGCGGGAGAATCCTCAACGGCACGGAGGGCCAGTTCCTCCATCCGGCACTCGGCGGCAAGAAGCGCTGGCGGGATCTTTCGGGCGCTCAGTCGCAACGTGGCCAGGATCCATCCCTCTCGAATCACCGACTCGGCCTTGAGAACCCGGTCGAGAAGATGCCGGGACGAAACCCAGCCACCAACCTCTTCCGCGCCGATGGCCTCGAGTGGCGGAGCGGCATGCGCCGCCAGGCGCTCGATAGCATCGTCGGGAAGGGGATGGGGGAGGTGATACCAACGGAACGAAACCGCACCTGATTCAAAGCCCATTCCACTCCTCGTCTTTCCTGACCGTTCTGGTCGTCCATGGGTTTCGTTCCATTATGGCCGCTTCCCTCCTCCAAAGAAAGCCGTTATTCATCCTGCGCTTGTTGTAGACCCAGAAGGTCCACAGAAATCCCCTAGCCCGTGTTCTCGGCCAACGCCTTCGCAATGGGCGAGAGCCGGCTCCTGCCCTGTTTTCCCTATTCGTTTTGAGGCCATAAGCTTATTAAGCCCCACCCTGGTGGCCTTTGGGGATACGATTTCCCCTTTAAATGACTTGCTCGTGAAGCGGAGTTTTTATGTGCGGTTGCGGGGGAAAAGGCTTGTGAAAATGTTCCTCAAATAATAATAACACATGAGCAAAATCGTTTGTCCATTCCACGGCATTCGCATCCATCGGCCGATATTCGGTTTCGAAAAATCGGATGGGCGCATAAACTCATGTCGGGAGACCTGAACATGCATCTCCTTTGCGTATCGTCCAGAAAGGTGTTCAACCGCAAATGCCATTATATTATCACCGATTCCTCCACCCTAGGGTTATTTTGGACACTGAATTGGGGTAACCTGGACCAGAGAGGGAGACACACCTATGACCCTGATGATCCAAGAACTCACCGGTTCCCCCCCCGCGGGGGGGGGCGGCGCACCGCCTTCCGGTTCTACGCGGCGCAAACTGCAGGCTGTCCTGCGATTGATCCGCGGTGAAGACCTTGAATTGGTCTCGCGAGAAGTGGGCGTGACCGCGGCCACCCTCAGCACCTGGCGCTAAACGTTCGAACGCGGCGGTCTGGCTGCCCTCAAGAGCCGCCAGCCCGATGACCGGGACGATGAGAACCTCCAGATCAAGGCCAAAATCGGCGAGCTGACGATGATCAATGAACGGCTCGAGGCCAAGATCGAGCGTCTGGAACAAACCCGCCTTTTTCGTGGCGGAAGTCGAAGCCATGAGCCGGACCCTTTCGCCTTTTGCTCATCGCCCCTACGGTCTGGGCCGGGAGCTCCGGACCTGGAAGACCACCCGATCGAGTTTCTATGTCCAACGGCCTTCCTCGGAACAACCTCAAGCCTTCGACCTCAGTGAAGGGGTCCCTCGGGGCCTTGCAACGATGCGTCCCTGCTTGAACACATCCGAACGGTCTTGAAATAATCCTCCTTCCATGGCGAAGGCCATCGCAAGGGGTGGGCCCGTCTGCGCTTCCGAGACCTGCGCACCTCGAAGGCACGTGTCCTGCACCTGATGCGTCCGAACGGTCTGTTGGCCCCCCTTCGCACCGGCCGCCTCCATGGCCCCAAGCTCACGACCGTTCCACCCGAACGAAGCGCCCTCATGAATGGTGGGGGACGGACATGACCACCACCATCACTCTGCGCGAAGGAACGGCCACCGTCTTTGTCGCCCTCGATCATGCCACGGCCGAATGCGTTGGAATCCACGCCGCCAAGAGCGGCAACCGTTTCGAAGCTCTGGAACCGATCTGCCAAGGGATTCGAGGACACGTCGGCGGATATGCGGCCGAAATCGCCACCGGCCTGTCGCTCCGCCAGGACCATGGCAGTGCCTTTCGTTCCAATGTATTCCAAAACAAACGACGGTCCTTGGGGATCGAAAGCTCCCCGACTTTTGTGCGCGAACCCGAAGGCAACGGCTGGGCTGAACGCTTCATCCGAACCATCAAGAAGAACCTTTTGTGGGTTTATTCCTTCGACACCATCGAGCGACTCCGCGCCGATCTGGAGTTGAAACTGAAAAAATGGGTCTAACTCGCCGCTAATTGGGACGACGAGCGGCATCTCACAAGCGCGGCATATTGGAGCCGAAGGCAATCTCTGAAAACAGGGGAAAGGTGAGGACACGTGATCGCCCGCTCTTGCCGACCGCGATCTCCTTGTTGCGGCGGTTATTGACCGCCGATTATTTTTCCCCCGACCCCTTTGGTATCCGCGAACCAACGATTATTCGATTCGGCCAAGGAAGCGCAGCAGACCGTCGAGAATCGTGGCGGGGTGCGGCGGACAGAGGGGATGAAGAGGTCCACGGGCAACAGGTTCGTCGCACCATCCGCAACTTCCTCGGAGCCGGCGAATGGACCCCCCGCGATGGCGCAGGCGCCGACGACGATGCATACGCGCGGTTCCGGAATCGCTTCCCAGGTCTTACGCAGCGCCTCGCGCATGTTGGCGGAGAGGGGGCCGGTGACCAGTACGCCATCGGCATGTCGCGGCGAGGCAACAAACTGAATGCCGAACTGCCCCAAATCCCACGACAGCGTGTTGAGCACGTTTGTGTCGGCCTCGCATGCGTTGCAGCCGCCAGCGCTGACCTGACGCAACTTCAGTGAGCGTGCGAAGAGCCGGCGGCGGCCGTCATTTAGCGGCGTCATACGCGCGGCCGTCCCCGGGCCGATTTCCAAGTCAGCGCGACGGCGCGTGGCAAGGCGGTAGTCGCGCGTGAATCGGATGACGCCTCCCGAAGGCGCTTCGCAGGCGCCACAGAAAAGACAGCGGCCGAGGTCCATCCTCGCACGGCCGTCCGGCGGGCGTTTCAATGCGGCCACCGGACAAGCCGAAACCGCGGCTTCCGGGAGGGGGGCATCGGCGATTTCAGGGCGGCCGCGAAAACGGTCTGGCATCTTTTCCGGCACGAAGGGAAAGCGCATCGTGCGGTAACCCTGCCGCAATCGCTCGAGAAGTATGCTCAGCATGGAGGCACCTACAAATCAAACCCGCAGTAAGAGAGATTAAAGCTCTTGTTGCAGAGCGGGAAGTCGGAGATGGCCTGCCCGCGCAGCGCCCATGCCAGTCCGCTCCAATTGTGAAACGAAGGATCCACGATGCGATAAGCGGCGAAACGACCCTGCGCGTCCGTGAAGGCCGTATGGCAGATTTCGCCGCGCCAGCCTTCCACGAGGGCGACGGCAAACGAATCGGGTCGGAGCGCACGCGGATCGGTTCGCACAGTCCCTTCAGGCAGAGCGGCGAGGACCCCGGCGATGTAAGCCAGCGAGCGTTCGATCTCCAATCGCCGCACGCGTGCCCGGGCGTGGACGTCGCCAGAAGGCCACACGGCGATCGGCGGCGGCGGGGGTGCGTCGGCGGTCGGGAACGAATGTCGAACATCGCGCGCAATCCCGCAAGCGCGCGCCGCTACACCCACGAGGCCGAGAGCGCTGGCCTGCTCGGGCGTCAGGCGGCCCGTATCTTGAAATCGAGCCATCACGGTGGGTGTTTCCCACAACAAATCCGTGGCGCCGATAACGTCGCGTCCCGCATCGGTCACGCGCCGCGCCAGATCGGCCACGCGTTCCGCCTCGGCATCCCACGCCATTCCGCCGGGCACCACCCAGCCCCGTCCGAAACGGTTGCCGCACATCCGTGCGGTGGCGTTCAGGAAATCGCCGCGGATGCGTCCACAGAAGGCGGAGGTGGGGAGGAAACCGACGTCCTGTGCGAGCGCGCCGAGGTCGCCGGTATGGTTCGCGAGGCGCTCCAGTTCGAGCGCTATGCCGCGCCAAGCTTCCGCGCGCGGCGACGCCGCTAAGGGCCTCTGTCACCCGCGCATACGCCAGCGCATGCCCGATGGAGGTGTCGCCCGCCACAGTCTCTATCTGTCGAATCGTGCGCGGATGGGGTCCGCCGACCATTGCGCGTTCGATGCCTCGGTGCTGATAGCCCAGTGCGATTTCTAAGTGGAGCACTTCTTCGCCCAGACACTGAAATCGAAAGTGGCCTGGCTCGATGATGCCCGCATTACGGGCCCAACCGCCACCTCGTGGATGCCTTCGCCCTCCACGCGGTAAAGCACGCCCGTACCAGGCGCGGACCGGTCAGCGTCGGAGAGCGCTGTTGTTGCGCACATGGGATGCATCGGATAACGCACCGGCGCTAGGGCTGGATGCCCTTTCGGTAGGACACCCCGGGACTCGAAGATCTCGCGCTCAAAGAGATGCACCGCAAGGCATTCCGGTGTCAGCGCCGCGTACGCCTCGCCCGGCTCCATGGCGCTGGCGGCCAGCCGGCCGGTGGCGTCGTCGGCGAGAATGGCGACCAGCCGCACCCCTCGCTTGTCCGGCATCCCGAAAAAATCGACCCAGCGCTGTCCGGCATGCGCTCGGCGGAGGGCTTCCTCGCGGAAGTCGCGTTCTGGGAGTACGGGCAAAGCGCGTCGCGAAACCGGCTCGCCGGGGCGGAATTCGATGACGTTCGCGCTCATGGCAGGCCTCCTGCGAGCCCGCGGAACGCGCCGCTCAAAAAGGCCGGCAGGCGCATACCGAGCAGAGCGACGACCGCCAGCAGGATGATTGCCGGTGCTCGATCCGCCCACGGCGAAAGCCATTGGCCGGTCGGCGCCGTGACGTCCGAGGTCTCATCACCCGCCATCATACGCAACCCGGCGCGGATTAAGCCGGCGGAGGCCATCGACAACAGCAACAGCAACAGCGTCACGAGGCCGAGGCCCCCGTGTCCGGTCCCAAAAACAGCCTGAAAAATCTGCAGCTCACTGAAAAACGTGCCAAACGGCGGCGCGCCCGAAATGGCGAAGAGTCCGATGAGCCAGACGGCGGAGGTCGCCGGCAGCGCGCGCGAGAGACCGCGCACGTCGGCGATCCGTTTTGTGCCGGTTGCGTCCAGAATCCGGCCTGCCATGAGGAACAGGGCGCACTTGGTCAGGCTATGATTGACCGCATGGAAAAGCGTCGCCGCGAGGCCGGCCGCGCCCGCTCCCAAGCCCAGCGCGAGAAGCCCCATATGCTCGATGCTGGAGTACGCCAGCAGGCGCTTGTAGTCCGTTGTGCCCAGCAGAAACAATGCCGCGATTCCCACTGAGAGCAGGCCGAAGCCGGCCAGCAAACCGCCGCTGAAATCGCCCAGACCAGCCGCCGCGCAGATTTGGTGTACGCGCAGCAGCGCGATGAAGGCCACGTTGAGCATCGCGCCGGAGAGCAGTGCGGAGACGGCAGACGGCGCCTCGCTATGCGCGTCGGGCAGCCAGGTGTGCATCGGTGCCAGGCCCATTTTCGTACCGAAACCGACGAGGAAAAAACGAACGCCGCCTTCAACCACGGTATCTGGAGCTTGTCGGCCACCGACCGCAGGTTTTCGGCTGTCAGGGCGAACGGGCCTCCACGGTCGACTGGAACCCCTGCCGCCGCGGCGAGCAGATAGATGCCGAGCAACGCGAAGGCGACGCCGACTGAGCAAAGCAGCAGGTATTTCCAGGTGGCCTCGAGCGCCCGCGGATTGCGATGCAGATAGATCAACGGAGCGCCGGCCAGCGTAGTCGCTTCGACGGCGATCCAGAGCAACCCGAGGTGTCGGCTTATCACCGCGAGCGCCATTGCGCCGAGCATCGCCAGCAGGCAACCGGCGGCGGCCGGCGCGGGCAGGTCGTGTTCTCGGCCCGCGAGGGGCGCGAACACATGCCGGAGCGCGGCGGCCAGAAAGACCACCGCCGTCACCGCGACGATCGGCAGCGCCATCTCGTCCGCGGCGATCCAGCCGCCCCAAGCGGGGTCCGGGCGAACGATCCACGCCGCGGAGGCCAGCGCGAGTTGCCCGATCGCGCCCGCGAGAACAAGCGCACGGGAAACGGCGGCGGGAACGGCGAAGGCCGCGGCCGCCAGCGCGAGGGGAAAGATGACCAACGCGGCAGTCATGGGGGGCTGTCCTTCAATTGGTCGAGCCGCGACGCGTCCGAGTCGCCGAACTCACGGTTGATATGGAACAGGACTATCGCCATGATGAAAACTCCGGCGAAGACATCGAGCAGAATGCCCAGTTCGATCAGACCGGGCACCTCGCGCACGAAGGTGGCCCCCAGAAGGTATATGCCATTTTCTAGCGTCACGAAACGATTACCTGCGTGATCGCCTTGCGTCGGGCGTAGATCAGAAATAGGCCGGTCCAGAGCGTGAACAGGCCCGCTGGCGCGGCCAGCGCGGCCCGATTCGCCGGCGGCAGCGGAAGGCGAGTCCCGATCCAGAAAAACGCGCCCAGCGCGAAAATGCCGAGGAGCACCGACGAGTTGGGGCCGACATACGGTTCGACCTCTCGTACCGCGCTCGTTTTGCGTAGCGCCTTGCGCACCAGCGCCGGAAAGAGCACGCCCTTGATTCCCGCCGTGATGAGGGCCATTCCCCATTCTTCCCCGCTCAGGGCCGTCCCCCCATGGAGCGCCAGCGGTACCGCCGCCACAAGAAATCCCTGCAAGGACATCCAGCGGGCAAGGCCTTCGATCCGACTTGAGCCCAGCATCGCCAAGCCGGTAAGCAGGAGAACCAGCAGCAACACGTCCGTCCACGGCATCATGAGGACCTCTAGAGCGTCATTAGAAATGACAGCGCCGCCAAGGCGCCGGTCCCGACGAAGAGTTGGGGAATCCGGTTGAGCCGAAGCCGGGCGAGCGTGGATTCGACCACGCCAATGGCCACCGCCATCAGGAATTGAGCGCTGATGCCCGCCGCCAGTTGCATCGGGAAACTCATCGCGCGGATGGGCAACAGGCCGACCACAAGCAGGCTGGTCGCCCAGAGTTTCAGCGCGGCGCCGTATTCGATCAGTCCGAAATCGGGTCCGCTATGGTCCAACACCATGACTTCGTGAATCATGGTCAGTTCCAAATGGGTATTGGGGTCATCCACGGGGATGCGCGTGTTTTCCGCGAGAAGCACGCCAAAGAATGCCAACACCAGCAATGCGGGGATCTCGGGGCGCACCGTCCAGAGCGTAGCGGTCGAATCGCCCAGCAGGGCCGCCAACGAATATGCGCCTGTGGCTCTCACGAGCGCGGCCAGCCCGACCAGCAGCACCGGCTCCGCGAGCGCGGAGAAGGCGGCCTCGCGGCTGGCGCCCATGCCCTCGAAGGCGGACCCGGTGTCGAGCGCGGCGATGATCGTGGCGAAACGGCCCAGGGCCAGCGCATAGAGGACGAGCACGATGTCCCCAGGGAAGCCAAACAGCGCGGGCGCGCCGGCCAGCGGCAGGAACGTCAGTGTGAGCGCCGTGGAGGCGATTCCGATGGCGGGGCCGAGGCGGAAGACCGCTGTGGTCGTCGTGCTGTACACCGCGCCCTTGCGCAGGAGCTTCGTGAGATCAAAATACGGCTGCAGCAGCGGCATCCCATGGCGACCGGCGAACAGGGCCTTGACGCGGGCGATCACGCCAAAAAGCAGTGGCGCCAGCAGCAGCCCGGCAGCGACGTTGAACCATCCGGAAGTCATCGGAACACCCACAGCAGCAACGTGAGCAGCGTCAAGGCGATGTAAAGCGCATAGAGATGGACATTGCCGTGCTGCATCCAGCGCAGCGTGTCGAGCCGCCGGCGCACCGTTGCGAGCGCCGCGTTCCAGTGAGCCCGGAACGGTGAAACGCGATGGGCATCGCGTTCGCTCGGCTCCGCCAGAAAGGCACGCGGCGGCGTCGCCTCGCGCCGTGCGAGCGGTCCGAGATGAAAAGCGTCGAGCAATGGCTGGGCGAAAGAGACGGCTGTATCCTGCATCCGCGGGGAAGGGCGGAGGTATCCGCAATCCCAGGTCGGGCCCGTTCGGACAGAGCGTCCGGCGCGCAAGCCGCGGGCCAACGTGAACAGTGCTGCCGAAAGCGCGAGGAGCGCGAGGCCGCCGACCGCCAGGCCACCCATCAGCGCCAGCGCCGCGAGCGCAGCGACGCCGCCTACGGCCAGCGCGCGCGAAGTTTCCATCAACGACTGGAAGCTGCTGGCATAGATCAGGAATTCGCTCGCGAAGCCGTTGAACGGCGGAAGGCCAGAAATGGCCGCCGCACCGATCAAAAACGTCCAGCCCGTTGCGGGCATCCGGCGGAGCAGTCCGCCCAGGCGATCCAGCGCGCCGCTGCCGGCGCCTTGCATCGCGGCGCCCGCGCCGAGGAAGAGCAGCCCCTTGAAGATCGCGTGATCGACCACGTGAAAGAGCGCGCCGGTCCAGCCGAGGATCGCGACGGTGGGCAGTCCCTTCGCGACCCCGATGACGCCCAATCCGAGGCCGAGCGTGATGATGCCGATGTTTTCGACACTACTGAACGCGAGCAGCCGTTTGAGGTCGTGCTGGCGGAGCGCGAAGAGCACGCCGAGGATGCCGGAAACGACGCCGAGCGCCAGCAGTGCCCAACCCCACGCGAGAGGTGGGCGCCCAATGAGCATCGTCAGGCGCGCTAGACCATAGATGCCGGTCTTGATCATCACGCCGGACATTACGGCGGAAACGGGACTGGGCGCCGCCGGATGCGCGAGCGGAAGCCAGCCGTGGAGCGGCATCAGGCCGGCCTTCAGTCCGAACCCGAGCAACCCCAGCGCCAGGGCAAAGGAAACGACGTCCGGATAACGCGCCGCGAAATCCGCGAAACCGGCGAAGTCTGTGCCGCCGGACGCCGCGCCCAACCGCAGGAACATCGCGATGAGACACGCCGCGCTCGCCTGCGACGCCGCCAGATAGATTGCGGCCGCGCGGACCGCGCCCGGCCGTTCCGGCTCGAAGGCGACGAGCCGGAACGAAGCGATCGTCATCGTCTCCCAGGCCGCCAAGAACAGCACGGCGTCGTGCGCCGCGAGCACGAGCGCTATACCGGCCGTCAGCAGGTTGAAGCAGAACCATCCGCTGGCCGCGCGCGCCGGCGGGATGTTCCGCCGGTAGCCGACGGCATACACGGCGGAGAGCGCGGTCAGGGCGAAAACGGGAATCAGGAACAGCGAGCTCAGCGTATCGAGACACAGATGAAGGCTCCCAATGGCCAGCGGCCAGGGTGCGGTCCATTCCGGCGTCGACGCCCCGAAGAGTGCGTAGATTGCCGCGAAGAGACCCAGCGCACCAGCGGCGACCGCGCCGATGGCGCCCAAGGCGGCCGCGCGCGCGGTCGTGCTCCGGCAGAATAGCGCCGTGACGCCGCTCCCGAGCAAGACGACCAGTGCCGCCAGAAATGCGGCGATTGGGTATGGAATGGAAACGCTCATTTCCAGGCAAATAAAAGTTTGTGTATACCACATACTTCTTGCAGGATTAACACTTGTACGCCAAAAGGGAGCCGATCCCCCTGATCTTTAGCGACGGGAGATTTGGGCTTGGGCAGGAGCGGGAGAAGGGTAAAGATTAGGGCAGCGCAATCGGCTCTTTAAGTAAGATTGATAACGGTGGCCTGGATGCTACAATATTAAAAAGTCAGGAGGTTGCTATGAGGACGTTTCGACTGGTTCTCGCAGGGCTGACGGTGGTGGGGCTTTCCCTTCATGGAGAGGAAATACCATCCGAGACGATTGTTGTGACGGATGCGGCCAATCCCTACTATTCCAACGGTTTTCCTGAAAACACGCTCAAAGGGCTGGAGTCCGAAACGAATCGGGGAGAACAATATTGCTCCAACATAAAGACGGGATGGGTCGAGTACTGTTTCAATGAGGCCGTGGCTCTGACCAATCTGAACATCTAGAACTATAACGCAGCGGGTTACCTCGGATATGGAATGAGTAACATTCAGATCGAAGTCTCGTCGGATTGGGGCCAGAGCTACAGCCTGGTTACAAACCCTCAGACGATGACCACCCTCTTCACTTTGCCGAAAGGAACAGGGACGACAAACAACCCCTTCACTTCGATTTCGCTTCAGCATCTCGCCACGCACCTTCGGATTCGCGCGTTGACCACTCACTCGACCGCCAATTACAGCGGCCTCAGCACCGTTCGTTTTTATGGCGTCAAACCCAACGCCATTGTGAAGGTCACGAATATCACGGTTTCGGCCTCCGGCAGCTTTAACAGCGGCCGCCCACCCGGCAATACGATTGATGGAACCCCGTACATCGGTGATTACAACTATGCCTGGTGGTCCGCAGGGGGTGAAACCAACGCGTGGATTGTATTCAATCTGGGAGGAACCAGGGTGCTCAGCCATCTTGTCATATGGAATTATGCCCAATCGTCCCTCCTCAATGTTCGAGGCATGAAAGATATTCTGATCTCTGGGTCATCGGACGGCATAGCCTTTTCGCCTGTAACGGTTCCTACGAATGGCATGACGACAATCACGATCGCCCCCGGATACAGCGCTGGAAATCCCGGCGAAGTCGTGCGGGTCGAAGGTCAGGCCGACTATCTGAAAATCTACTGTGTGTCGAACTACGGGGGGTCCCAGTCGGGCCATAGTGAGGTCTATGTCTTCGCTCACGCGCCTTCCGCCGCGCAAACTCGGGGCGCGTTGACCCTGATACGATAAAGGTTCTTTTGTGACTCGTTGGGCTGTGATTGGGGGAGTGCTGATGATAGCCGGCCTGGCCGGTGCCCTCTTCTGGATCCAGGCCGAGCGCGAATACCAGGCCCTTCCGAAACCGCTTCCACCCACTTGGGGGCCGGCGGAGTTGGCCCAGCGCTTCCCCCGTTTGGCCTTTTCCTGCCGTCTTTTCCGTCATTCCCTTTTCCCCCCGCCCGACGCCCCTCCCCCCCGATATTCACCCATCCCTCTCCTCGGTCACAAAATCACCGGTCAGGGGCTTCTGGCTTTGACCCTCCTCTTTTTGGGTGGAGGGCTTGCCCTCGGTGGGCTCAAGGGACGGTTTTGGACGGTGTGCCGCCGGCTCCTCTTTGCGCTGGCCGCTTTTGTCGCTTTCGCCTATCTTTTTATTCATCCCCTTCTGTTGGTGGCGACTTACAGAGGATGAACGGAAAGGCAGGTCCAGGGTGAGTGTCGCGGCGTGGTTGATCCCGGAGGCGGCCCGCGTGTCACCTCCGCTCTATATCCTGACTGTTTCAGCGGCGGTTCTTCTGATGCGATCTCTTCACCCTCCGCCATTTTCCCAGGGAATGGGATCCGACCAGCTTCTGGCGCGTCGCCGGAGGAATGGTCGCTGGTCTCATCGTCGGGACCGTTCTTTTGGTCCTTCTGGGCTCCATCGGCCCGACCGGCGACCGGGTCCTCAAGCTCGCCGTGGGGGGTCTCTCGCTGGCCTTTTGCTTGTTGAAATTCAGCGAACCGCTCTGGAAGAAACGGTCATCACCGACCGAACAGGAGGCCAACGACGCTTCGCCTTCACGCCCCGGATGGGCCATCGGTACCTTCCTGGGCGTTCTGGGCGGGATGGCGACGATGCTGGCCCATGCCGCCGGTCAGATCGTTGGGGTCCATTTTCTTTCCCATCGCCTTCCACCCGCGCGTTTTGTGGGAACCACCGCGCGTTTTTATCTGACCTTCAACACGATCAAAATCCCCTTTTTTCTCCTGGCCGGCGCCCTGAGCCGCGAACCCTATCTTACGCTCGATACCCTTCGCTGGAATCTTTGGATGTTCCCTCTCGGCGGAGCAGGCGTGGCCGCCGGGGCCTGGCTCAACCGGCGGATGAATGCCACCCTCTTTACCTGGGTGGTGTATGCTCTTCTCTTTGTGACGGGGCTTCGTATGGTCGTCTCGGCATGGTAACGACTCCCCAACCCACGAACACACCCCTCGCTGCGATGCGCCCCCGGGCGGCTTGGAGATGGCGCCTGCACCGCCGATGCGGCCGCCCATCAACCCGGAAGGCGGCTTCCCCTTCTTCGGGGAAAATCAAATGAACACGGCGAAGCGAACGACGTTTTCCGACCCGGCTTGGTAAGCTCTTCGCCGCACTCTGCCTCCTTGGCGCTTTCGGGACAATCTTCGGGAACTGGTGCGCCAGCTTCCCCGGTACCGGGTCAACAAAGTGATCGTCAAGGTGGACACCGAGGAGTTTTCGCATGGTCAGCCGCCGCTCGAATGGATCCGTGCCTACCAGCCCCGTCTCCTCGAGATCCGTGACACCCTGAAAGCCATCGGTGTCCGCTACTCCTTGAACCCTTGGATCACCGTCGGGCACAACGACCGGGGACGGGATGCAACGGCGGCCTTTCCGGGGCTTGGGACCGTGGTCGGCCATGACAGGACGGTTTGCTGCGTGTGCGCCTGCCCCCTTTCCGAGGTTTGGCGGGAACATATTTGTTTGAGGGGGGGCCGCGGTGGGAGACCCTTCTTCAGCCGCCCGCCGTTGGGCAATTACCATGAGGATTCCTTGCGGGGCCTCTCCTATTGCCACGATCGATCAAGCTCACCCGCCATGTTCTGCCAGCTGGCGCCATCGAGCAGACCGAGGTTGAGAACTGGCCCTTTACGGGGTACTCAAAAGCCTCGCCTTCACCAGGCTGTAAATAGCCCTCTCGTTCGCCTATGGGGCGCACGTCGTGATGCTTAACCTCTACATCATGCCGGAACGCTCATGGAATCCGAGCCGGCCATTGGCCGAATGCTAGGCGGGTCCGAAGCCTGGTTCAAGGCTCTGGCCTCCCGCGCTCAGGCGCCCGGCCGTTACCGCGGCGTCCGCCTGCTCCACCATGAACAGGCCTCGGCCGTCAAACAGCTCCCCGAGGGAGCCGAGTGGTGGGCCCTGCGCGAGGATGGCGAGAAGCCATGCGCGGGCTCGAAGGGCACGGCATCCCGACGACCTATGAGAGCGAGGAACCGGCGTCGACGGCCACGGGACAAACCCTTCGGGCCTTCTCGGAGGCCGAGGTGGAGAGCCTGCTGAAGCGAGGGCTCTTTCTCGATGCCGTTGCCGCACGCGTGCTGATCGAACGCGGAATGGGCGACGCCATCGGTCTGGCCGGCGCCGAGCCTCCCGTCTGGCTCGATGAGTTGGGCGCTTTTCGGCCGAGGAGTTTGTACACCGCCCCTGGGGCGGAAGGGGTCGCACCTATCTGACCCTGACGCTTCCCGATCTCAGCGGTCGGCCTTACGTATCCGTGCTGAAGCCGATGGCGTCGGCGGCCGTGACGAGCTGGCTGGTCGATCCAGATACGCGCCGGCTTCTGCCCGGGATGATCGCATTCGAGAACCGATGGGGAGGGCGGGTGGTCGTTCATGCCCTGGACTGGGCCAGCGCCTGCGGCCCCTCCTTCTTCCATCCCTTCCGCCGCCAGCAGCTTCAGGGCGCCTTTCGCTGGCTGGCGCGCGGTCGGCTTCCCATCCTGGTCAATGGAGGCGTCTTCCCTCTCGGCGTTTGGAAGGATACCGAAGAAGGAACGCTTCTTGGACTGTTCAACCTTTCGCTCGACCCGTGGCCGGAGGTCGTCTGAACATACCTGCGATTCCAGAAGACGCAACTGATCTTGTGCGACGAGCTGGCGATTGATCGAACTCGGCTGGCCAACGAACGAACGCTCCTGGCCTATCTGCGGTCGGGAGTTTCCTTGCTCCTGGCCGGGGTCTCCATCATGCATTTTGCCCATGCACTTTGGTTTCTCGTGCTGGGGGTGGCCTGTCTGCCGCTGGGAGTGTTTTCGATTCTCTTTGGTGTGTGGCGCTATCGCCGCATGGATCGCCATATCCGCCTTCTCCGTAAGGACGTTTCTGCCGCGCCGGCCGGCGGGCCAGAGCGGCCTGAGGTCCTTGACGGCGCCGAATAGGGCTGATAGGATAGGCTTGTTGTTTGCACCAGTGGTGAAATTGGCAGACACGCAAGGTTCAGGTCCTTGTGGCCGCAAGGCTGTGGGGGTTCGAGTCCCTCCTGGTGCACCACGGTTGTTCCTGCCCCGTTGAGCTTTCCTCCGGCTCAGCGGGTCTTTTTTTCTCCCGGGATGTGGACCGGCCGTCCCTCAAGGACGTGCGCCGCTTCCATCCAGGCTTCCGCCAGCGTCGGATGCGCATGAACCACCCGGCCGAACTCGTCCGCCGTCCATTCGCCCTGAATGGCCACCGCGGCCTCGGCAATCAGGTCGGAGGCGGCGGGCCCGACCGCCTGGGCGCCGAGCAATTGGCCGGTCCCGGCGTCGGCGATCCATTTGACAAAGCCATCGGCGCGTCCAATCGCCAGCGCCTTGCCCAGAGCGGCGAAGGGGAATTTCCCAACCCGGATGGCCTGCCCCCGTTGTTTGGCTTCCTCCTCGGATAGACCGACCGTCCCGACCTCCGGGGCGGTGAAGATGGCCGAGGGGATCAGGGTTGGGCGGCTTTCGGGTTGACGCTGCGTGGCGTTCCAAGCGGCCGTGAGCCCTTCGGCCGTCGCCCGATGGGCGAGCTGAGGTCCGGGAGTCAGGTCGCCGATCGCGAAAATCGAAGCGTGGCTGGTCCGGAGAAAACAATCGGTCTCGATGTGCCCCGAGGGAAGAAGCGATAACCCGATCCGCTCAATGCCGAGGCCTTCCGTGACCGGCGCCCGGCCGACAGCCACCAGCACCTGTTCGGCATCGAGCCACTCGTCGCCGATCCGGCAGCGGATTCGATCGTGTCCCTCACGCACCTCCTCGATGGGCGCCCCGCAGCGAAGGCGGATGCCCAGCTGCCGTTCCATGGTCCGGCGAACCTCCCGGCGGACGTCGGCATCCAGGATGGCCAGAATATCCGGGAGCATTTCGACGAGCGTCACGGAGACCCCCAGGCGGGCCGCCAGGCAGGCGAATTCGCATCCGATGATGCCTCCGCCAACAATGAGGAGGGTGGCGGGCATTCTGTCCTGATCCAGGAAGGCGCGGCTGTCCACAATGCGGGAAGAGGCCGGGAAAAGGCGCGGTCGGACAGAGCGGGATCCGGTGGCCAGGATGATCCGCTCTGCTTCGAGCACAAGCGTCTCGCGCTCGCGCTGGACCGCGAGTCGTCTCGGCGTCAGAAACGAAGCGGTCCCTTTGATCGCCGTCACGCCGTTGCTTTTCAGGAGGGTCCGGATTCCGTTTCGCAACTGCTCGACCACCTCGTTCTTCCGCTGCCAGAGCTTGGCGTAATCGAGCCGGGCGCCTTCGGTCTGAAGGCCGAGCCGGTCAGCGTGGCGGACCTCGTGATAAAACTCCGCACCGGCGAGAAGCAGCTTCGTCGGAATGCATCCCCAGTTCAGGCAGGTCCCGCCCAGGACCTCTCGCTCGATCAGCGCTGTTTTGGCACCCAGTTGAGCGGCCCGGATGGCTGCCGGGTAGCCGCCGGGACCAGCACCCACCACGATTACGTCAAACTTTTCCATAGCGTCACATCCTCGAGTTTCGCCTTCACAGCATTGACGAACGCGGCCGCCTGCGCACCGTCCACCATTCGGTGATCGCTCGACAAGGTCAGATTCATCATCTCCCGAACCACCACGCGGCCGTCCCGCACCACCGGCGTCGGCCGCGTACTGGCCACCGCCAGGATCGCCGTCTCGCCAGGGTTGATGATGGCCGTGAAGTGGTCCACGTTTAGCATCCCCATGTTGGAAACCGTGAAAGTGCTGCCCGTCATCTCATCGGGGGTCAGACGTCCCTGCCTGGCCTTGGTGACCAGAGCTTGGATTGCCTCGGAGAGTTCCGCCAGGGTCAGGCGATCGGCGTCCCGGATCACCGGAACGACAAGTCCCTGCTCGAGACTGACGGCCATTCCAAGGTGGATGGCGCCCCGCCACTGGGCTGTCCGACCGTCCGTCACCGAATTGAAGGCCGGCATCTCCCGGAGCGTCAGAGCGACCGCTTCCAGGATGAAGGCGGTGACCGTGTAGGAATGCCCGGCGGCTTTGAGGGCGTTCCGGAAGGCGAGCAGATCCGTCATATCCACGGCCACTGTCACGTAGAAGTGAGGAATGGTGGTCGCGCTGCGGGTCAGACGTTCCGCGATGACCTGGCGCATGCGGGAGAGGGGTTTCGGTCGTTCGGCGAGCGCCCGGTCGACATCGGCGACCACGATCCGACCGTCGGCGCCGCTTGGCCGAAGATCGAGCAGATGGATCCCTTCGCGGATGGCCTTCTGTTTGGCGGCGGGGGTAATCCGGATTCGGGCCACCCCGTGCTGTTCCATGTAGGCACGAACGTCCTTTTCGACAATACGGCCGTTCGGCCCGCTCCCGGGAATGCGCCGGATATCCAAGGCCGCGCTCCGGGCTAACGCCCGGGCGCGGGGTGAGGCCGCGAGACGAGTCGGCGCGGAGGGCGAGTGTGGGGGAGGG
>Ga0209101_1000779_pt1 | contig 25551 bp, 17 predicted proteins | sample ConPoolayeCmetaG_FD_185481 | JGI IMG/M metagenome (GOLD analysis project Ga0209101, IMG submission 185481) | Hot spring microbial mat communities from California, USA to study Microbial Dark Matter (Phase II) - Cone Pool mat layer C metaG... ...
AAAATTTCCTCTCACGCATCGTGTAGTGTCTGCTCATGCCCCTGTTGTGTACATCCCCCGCTCGCCCTTCACGCTTTTTTTCACCCAAAACGCCCGAATCCCTCGCTTCGCTAATGATTAGAGTGAGGATCCAAAAGCGACGCCACCGAGGCATAACCGTGAAACAGTTAACGTGGTTCCGGGAATGGATAGTTGTTCCATGGTGACTCCTGTACTGCATAATTGGTGTTTGCGAAAGGTCCGGTTTGTACAACGGGCCGCGTATCTGCCGCGTTAGGGCCAATCGCCGAATTCACGTTTACTTTTTCGAAGCGCCGTGGCTGTAATCCGAAAGCCCCGCTGCTTTCCGAGACCAATGGCAGGCTGCCGCTATCCCCGCCAGAAGCGCCTGTATTCGGAGCACAGCGGATATAGCGGCTCTTCATCCTCCTCGATATCCGGAAAACGTCCGATCGGCTCCACAAAGCGGTTGTCGGTATGGTCGTCATTTACCGTGGAAACCTCTCCCACAAGAACGCGGCCGCCTTCGCCCCAAAACCGGTGGTACATCCGTGTCGGTAGCGTTATACTCTCGCCGGGGGCAAGACGCAACACACTGCCAGATGGCACTCGACGCAACACGCCGTCGGTGCTGACGAGCACCTCGGTGTCGGCGAGGTTTTCATCGGCTGTGGCGTTGTACAGTTGAATAACGAGCCGGCCGCCGCCGCGGTTAATAATATCTTCGACTTTAGTCCAGTGAAAATGGCATGGTGTCACCTGTCCTGCGCCGACGATCATCAGTTTTTCGGCGTAGACTTTGCCGCCGCCTTTGTGCAAATCGGCGAGGGAGCCATTCCGTAAAGAGAAAAGAAGAAGGCCGATTTTTTCGAACTTTCCGCTACCAAAATCCGTGACATCCCATCCCAGACCGTGTTCAACTATCTCCCGCACTTCTGGCCCTCGGCGCGACCAATCGGCGGGTGTCCAGTAAGCAAACGGCGGCAGATTCCAACCGTGCGCCTTGAAGAAAGCGTCGGCATCCCTTATCAAGGCATTGATTTCCGACCGCTTCATAGGTTGATTTTTTTAAAATGCGGCAAATAAAGCCGGTTTTTGCGAAACATTTCCGCGACCATTTTGCGAATCTCAGCCAGTGACAATTTCGCGGCTGTCAACGGATCATGCGCAATGGCTTGATAGATCATTTCGGCGTCGCCCTGAAGACACCCCTCAACGGCCATCATCTCGATCTGCGCTGATAAATTCGTCAGAATGGCGCACGATGGCGGCAAAGCGCCAACGTACATGGGTTGAAACCCTTTACGGCTGGCCAGAACAGGCACTTCAACACAGGCGCCAGCGGGCAGATTGGTTACCAGTCCGGTGTTGGGGACATTGCCATTGAACTCGAAAAGCTCTCCCCCCATGAACGCATTGATGATGTAGGCGGCGTACTCATGGCCCCGCTTGAGATCGATAGTATCCGAGCTCAGCCACCGCCGCACGTTGCGTTTCCAAGTTTTTTCGGTCATCCGATACCATTTGAGGATGGCAGCGTAGTGTCCCGGATTCCATCCCGTGCCGGTCGTACAGTACTTTTTGATGAGATCGGGACGTTTGCGGAACCACCAGTTATATTCAGAATTGTGCCCGCTGGATTCGGTGACGTAATACCCCAAAGCCAGAAACATTTCATTGCGGACCTGTTCCTCGTTGTAAATCTCTTTGTCAGTCTGCACGAGTTTCCGCAGCCGCGGATAGAGGTTGCGACCGCGGTGTTCCAGTTTGATGTACCAGGCCATGTGATTGATGCCGGCGCAGACGTAGTTCAATTCCTCCGGCGGTACGTTCAGCCAGCGCGCCAGCATGGCCGCGGTGCCTTGCACACTGTGGCACAAACCGGTGATCTTTAGCGGACTGCAACGCTGCATGGCATGACAGAGCATTGCCATGGGGTTCGTGTAGTTGAGCAGAATTGCGTTGGGACACAACTCCTCCATGTCCCGGCAGATGGCGAGCATGGTCGGAATGGTGCGCAGGGCGCGAAAGATACCGCTGGGTCCTCGGGTATCACCGACATTGATGTCTATGCCGTACTTTTTGGGAATCAAGATATCGTGCTGCCAGACGTTTGTGCCGCCGCAAAGAATGGTAACAACGACCGCGTCCGCACCCTTGAGGACCGACCTGCGATCGGTCGTGACCGTGAGGCGCGCCGGATAAGCCCCGGCCTCGATGATGCGTTGACAGGCCCGCTTGGCAAAATCCAGTCGTTCCCGGTTGATGTCCACCAAGGCGATTTCGGCGTCACGCAGCAGTGGAAAAGTCAACAAGTCCCTTACCAGCGCACGCGTGAATCCTAAACTGCCTGCTCCAATAAAAACCACTTTTGCCATGTTGCCCTCTTGTTATGTTTCAGACAATACCACGCAGAATCCGGAGCCACTGATTTCTCGCTTCCCGGGCTACGCATAGGAGATGCGCGGCTCACGCCGTTCAAGATACTCCATATGATCGAGCAATCGCGTGAGCAAGCGCTCCTTGTCCGAAGCATACTCCCTCTCCGTCCAGCGATTTACAACTTCCGCCGGATCCCTTGCCAAATCGTAAAGTTCCCCAAAAGATTGAGCGTGATAGTATGTCAGTTTGCGGTCCAATGTCACTACTGTTTTCAACCGCAATTTGCGGGGGTCGTCCACGCACTCGATAAACACCGCCTCGCGCGTTGCGGCGGTTTCGCCACGGAGCATGGGCCCCGCGTCCACACCGTCCAAGTTCTGGGGGAGTGGTTGTCTGAGGGCCGCGAGCACGGTGGGCACAAGGTCCACATGACTTATCAAACCGGCAATTTTGCGTCCTTGCGGGAAACCCGCCGGCCAGCGCACAAGCAGGGGAATACGCACCAGCTCCTCGTAGTGAAATGGACCCTTGAGCCACAGACCGTGATCCCCGAGCAATTCACCGTGGTCGCTGGTAAAGATCACGATCGTGTTGTCGGCCAAGCCCAGTTCGTCGAGACAACAAAGAATTCGGCCGAATTCACGGTCAATCAAACGCACCATGGTGTAATAATAGGCGCGGCCGAGACGGGCGTCACGCTCGGCTACGCGCCGAAAATCCGCACCCGTCCCCTCGCCTGCGATCTTGAATGCGCCGCGAAAGGGGGAACCTTCCAGGCGTCCTTCCCGCGCCAAACGAAAATGCGGCGGCTTGTCATCCAGTTCGCCGTCTTGATAGCGTGGAGGAGGGACATCCTCCGGGAGGACGCGGTCGACAAAATCCAGGGGCACGCAATGGGGATGATGCGGATCCTGGAAGCCCACCGCGAGGAAAAAAGGTTGGTCGGATGGATGAGCCCGCAGAAAAGCAATCGCGCGGTCTGCCGTCCAGACGCTGTTGTGCAGTCGCACGGGCAGGTGCCAATCCCAGGCTGTCCCCTGAAAATCGTAGGGTGACAAAGGTTCGCAGCGGTTCAATGCGTCTAACTCTTTTTCACTAACTTGTGTGAGCAGCCACGCGCCGTAATGGCCCGCCAGGCCGTAATTGGTATGTCCCAAGGATAGCTCAACTGTTTCAAAACCATAGTACGGCCCGCGAAATGCGGGAAATCGTTTCTTCCACTGGTAGAGCGTTTCCAGAGAATGGGCTCTCGCCGACGCCTGTGGAGGAACACCATGGGGTTGAAAATGAGCTTTGCCCACGTAATGGGTACGGTAGCCAAGCGCGGCGAGGCGATGGGAAAGCATCACGGTGTCGGACGGGACGCTGGTCCCCACGTTCCAAGCGCCGTGCCGCGAAATATACTGGCCGGAAAACAGACTGGCACGTGCCGGAGTGCACACCGGGTTGGTGCAATAGGCACGCTCGCACAAAAGGCCCTCACGCGCCAGCCGGTCAATGTTGGGAGTGGCAGTGAATGTGGCCCCGTAGCAGCTTAGCGAGTCGGCACGCTGCTGATCGGTGGTTACGATCAAAACATTCGGTCGCCGTGCTTTCATACCGATTGAATTTCCAGCGCATTCCACCACGATGCTGTGCAACATGTTACGTTCTCTGGCCAGTGCTCGAAAGCAAAATCTGGGTTGAAGCATCCCAAACTGCATTGTTCCAGGCAATAAATCACCTCGGATTTTGCGCTTGAGAAATGGCCGGAGAATAACGTTTCCGTTGGCTTCGCTCGGGAAGCCTCGCTACTCTTGAGAAGATCTCGGGGTCGGGGATACGCCTGGCGAAGATCGGGCTTGAGAAGACGCAAGCAGGACCGCGTCAAGAAAGGGATGCGATCATTTTTCAGCTCCGCCGCCTGCCTGTCACCAGGGAAAGGAAGACAGAGAGGCGGCGCCCGACCTTTCGCAGCCGAACACGGCGCTCAGGGAGAGCGAAATCACCGAACGAACCACTTTCTTGACGCAGCCGTGGGGACACTTGGGGAGAAACTGGGCTTGAGGACAGCGTGACCTCACTTGGAAACATTGGTTTGCAAATGGTGCCGGAATTTTCTTCACTGACAGGTATTGGAGATTGGGCAGCGTGTCGCACGGCGGGCATTTGCCCCCCTCCGGCCAATCGCAAAGTCCGGGTTTAGAAATGAAAGCTGGATTACCACGCGCCAGGACACATCACCCCGGCCCTGCCCGCACCATTCGAAATGCTTCCTAATATCGCTGGTTATCGCCAACCCGAGTATTTGTTCGCTGGACCGTTCTCATCAGTTTTGCGGCCATGCCGGCTGCGCTGATGGGTAATGGCAGCGTACACTTGACGTATCACTGGCACTTGCACCAGCCCATCTACTGGCCCGAAAACAAGCCGGGATTAAACCGCGTGCAATTTGCTGCGGAAAGTGTCGACATCAAGGCCGGCGGCGGGAATCGGTACCCCGGGAGTCCTTACGCGCATCCCCGCAACAATTTGGCCGGTGGTGACGGTGAGTACGACGCCGTGTTCGACAAGGATGACCGCCGTGCAGCTTACCAGTACGGCGGGAAAAACTCGCTCGCCACGCTCAGTGCCCACCCTGACGCTGGTGCTTCGATAAGTTATTCAGGTTCGCTCATGGATAACGTGTGGAGTTTCGGCAAAGATAATCGCCTCGGCTACGGTCCCGATTGGAACCAGGGCTATACGCAAGCACGCGGCTGGAAAACGACGGGGGGCTACCCGAAAGCCGACCTCGTGGGCATGACCTATCACCACTCGCTGGGGCCTCTGCTGCCCGCCAGCGTTCTGCTAAAAGAAATAGAAATCTTCAAAGAAATTTGGTGGAAAACGTGGTCCGGCAATCCCGATAAGTCGGATCACTCGCAAGGTTTTTGGCCGGTCGAAGCGGCTTTCTCGGAAAGCATGATTCCAATTCTCGTGGAGCAAGGCTATGCGTGGGCCATTGTGGCCAATAGCCACCTCGCGCGCACTTGCCTCAATTACATGCAGGTGGCGACACGCGGCCCGTCCGGTTACAACATTGATCCACCCAACCCTGCTGACGTTTTGGGTCCCTATGTTCCACGAGAGCAGTGGTTTTCGGGCACGCGGGATGGCCGCGGCGGCATATTCCCTGTGCCGTTTGCATACCAGGCGCACCGCGCTCGGTACGTTAATCCAGCTACCGGCGCGGAGAGCAGCATCATCGTGGTGCCCATGTTACCTGAGTTACGAAAATGGATATGGCGCCATGGGAACCGAAGTCATAGACGCCAAGATTTCTCCTTTCAACGTTGCCGGTCAACCTTGTCTGGTTTTGATGGCGCATGACGGCGACAATGCCTGGGGCGGCGGCAGCAGCTACTACTCCGAATCGGTGCCGGGATTGATGAATGCCGCGGCTTCCAGAGGCTATCGGCCAACCACGATTCAACAGTTCTTGGCCGAACATCCCGTGCCGGTATCGGATTATGTGCATGTGGAAGACGGCGCCTGGGTCAATGCCGCCAACGATTGGGGACACCCACAGTTTGTCAACTGGCTGTGGCCGCCGACAAGAGCGCCCAACGATCCCGCCCGCATCAGCAGCGATCCCCGTACCTGGTACGACTTGGAAACGCCTGGCTGGTCCGAAGATTGGCGCAATTGGGCGGTCATTATTGCCGGCGCCAACTACTGTGAAACGGCAGAGCAAATCACCCGGGAAACTGGCAGCTGTGTTCTCTCCTGGAAAATTCAGGAACCTGTTCAAAGGAACGGTATCAACAATAATCCCAATGCTGCCGAACAAGCCTGGCACTACTATCTGGCCGGCCTTGACAGCGGGTTTATGTACTACGGCACAGCATTGGACGACGAAGTCAAGCCAACCCTGGCTTGTAACCGCGCCATCGCTTTCGCTGAGCAAGTCATCAACGCGCATCCTGAATTGGATCGTACTCCGCCGACGGTGTTCAAACCCCAGCGTTTTCCCTGGAATCCGGGCGGAGCGGGATGGGGGCCGCTAACCGGTTATCGGCCCGTTGGTCTGGACGGCTATCCGCCTTACAGCTCGGACTTTTATGTATGGACGCACGTCTTCGACGTGTCCAGCGTGGCCACGGTAACGCTTTTTGTCCGTGAAGACGAAGACGGCATCAATCCTTTATCCGATGATGCCAACGAAACCTATGCCGGCGGTCCCGGCGTGGGCGTGTGGGTCGCGCTGCCCATGACGCGCCGGTCCGTGCCCAAGGAGAACGTGACGGGCAACCCGGAAATCAGTTTTTTCATCGAGCCCCGGGCGATTGCCGACTACTATTTCGCCCGCGTTCGGGGGTATCGCGATCGTTTGCTGGACTACTACGTGGAGGCTGTGGACGCCCGCGGCAATGTTCATAAAACGGATATTCAGCATGTATACGTAGGCGACGATGGAACCGCGCAGGAACCGGTCAGCTTCTCCCCGGACCCGCGTGACAACGCGCCCCTGGTGATTACCTACCGCTCTGCGGGCCGCCCGCTGGAGGCTGTGGCGCCTGTGCGCCTGCACCTGTCGTTCGACGGTGGCAACACCTGGGCTGAGTTCACCATGAATGGCCAAATTGGAAGCAACTGGATTAGCACCAACGCCGTTCCACCCTGCGCGCCGAACGCCACGGTGTGGTTTTCCGACTTGTCGAGGAGCATAGTGGATGACAATGCCGGCGTTTACTGGAGCATCGCGATCCGCCATGTGGAGCCTGAACCGCCACCGCTGGGGGCGGCAGCGGTCAGCTTCGACCCGCCCAATCCTTCGAACGGCGTGCCGGTGAGAATTACCTATATGCCGAACGATGGCGTGCTGAAATCAGCGGCGCAGGTTTATATCCACATTGGCCGCAACGGCTGGAATGACATTTTGATTCCCGACCCCGCCATGACACCCACGGGGGCCAATTGGGTCTATACCTACATGCCGCCGCTGAACACTTATCAGATCAATTGCTGCTTCAATGATGGCAACACTTGGGATACCCGCGGGGGCGCCAACTGGAACATCGCCGTGGCCGGCACCACGGGCGCGGGTATGGCAACCATCGCCGCCGTTGCCGGTTCGCCGGTTATATTGCCGCCCCCATCCAGCGGACAAAATAATGTGGGCGAAAGTTTCGATCTCAATCGGGCCGGCGGCTACGCAGCAACGTGTGATCAGGGGGGATTCGGAAGTTTCGGCCAGATCTATATCAATTACGACAGCACTAATTTCTATATCGGCGGCGTGGGGTGTGATCTCGCGGGGGGCAGTAATGCCATGCTGATCTTCTTGGGATTCAACACCTTGGCCGATGACGCTTATACGCTCTGGGAAATCAGCGGTCCCCCGCGCGGACTCGACATTCTCCATAATTTCATGTTCGATCAACCCATGGACATTGCCATTGTGCTGGGCGACGAATACGGCGACGGGACCTTTACGAATTTCTATCTCGCCGACGGCTACGATTTCGGCCAGGGCTGTTTTTATCTTTCGGCATCCGGACGGTTTGTCCCTGTGGCCGGAGCGCGTCTGACCCAGTTCGACGGCGCCGGCACCGCAGCGACACTCACCACCGACGACGATGGCGAGCGCCTCATGAACCGGTGGAAGGCGGCGATTCCGTGGACAAGTCTGGCGGCCCCCTCTGGTCTGGTATCGATCACGGAATGCTGGCTGGCGGGTCTGGTGGTGAGTTCCAGCACCAACGGCAACGACCGGTACATCTCCGGTAATTATCTCGGCGCCGGCGCCTCCGAAACTCTCACCGACAATAACTACGGTTTCAACTTTGTAGAGTTGCAGGTCCTCGCCGTTACTTTGCCCCCTCCCGACAGCGACGGTGACGGCATTCCCGACGAATGGGAACTGCAGCACTGCGGGCGTCTGGACGCCATGGATGGCAGAACTGACACTGATGAAGACGGTTTTCCTGATATCGCTGAATTCCGCGCGGGAACCGACCCTGTCAACGCGGCTTCACTATTGCGCATTCGTTCTCTGACGACAGACGCGAAGGGCAGCATTCTCAGGTGGGAAAGCGTTGCGGGCAAGCGTTATGATCTTTATCAGACAACCAACTTGTTGTCTCCCGCCGTCCCTTTGGTGACGGCAATTCCGGCTACACCGCCCACGAACATATTCGCAGATGCGCTGGGACCCGGGCCTGCCAGATTCTATCAGGTGCGGCTCGGATTATGAAGGCACCGACTCTGCTTGCGCCCCGCGGCGGAACTTCTCCGTTTCGGCCAATCGCAAAATCTGGGCGCATAAAAACGGGCCATTTCTCGAATGTAGTTCGGGGGATGAGCCTCATTCAATTTCCCGACGCCCGTGCGTGCGCAGGAACTCCTCATAGGACACGGCGGATTCACCCGGGCCGGACAGCATACGCCAAGCGTGGAAAGCCGTGCGGGATGCGGTTTGATCCACACCCTGCAAGCGCACGGCGGCCTTTACGAGAAAATTGGAGTACGCCACCCGCACGCTCTCGTCCGGATAGACAGCGAGCGTTTCTTCATACGCGCGCATCGCCCCGGGAAGCAGAGCCGGATTGGGGCGCGTTGCATACCCGTCGGTTTCCGGGCTGAAATCCAGATAACCGTTCATCACCGACTCGGCGGCCGCTTCGTACATCAGTCGGTAACAAACCAGCGGCGCCCGTTTGCGCGTCTCGTTTTGGCCGCGCCATGCCCAGTATAACGCGTGTGTTTCTGGAAGCCGCCAGTCCAGTTGCCCGAAGCGCGCTTCCATTTGCGCCATGATTTCCGGCAGGAGATTCAATTTCCTCAACTGCGCATCCCGGCCGGGCTGCTTTTGCAGGTCGGCATCGGCTGGTCGCTGGCCTCCGCCCAGAAGGGCATGCATTTCACAGGCTAAGCGGCGCCGATAGTAACCGTGGGCGGGATCCGCCGTCCCGCCTATTTTGAAAAGGTAGAGCCAGCTTAGTTCACAATAAAGTTGCGGCTCGCCCGGGGCATAGCGCAAACCCTCGTCGCGCAGCAGACGCACGGCGTGTTGAATCCATCGCCACCGCTCGTGGGCGCCGGGCATAACGGCGGCCACGTTGAAACCCATGTTCCAGGCATGGTAGGCCCAGTGGTCGGCACAACGTGGATTGAGCTTGGTGATCCAGTCGGCAAGCTGGACGATCTCCAAATACTCCCCGCGCATCTGCAGATGAGAAACCCGCAGCCAGAGGATATCGGTCACAACTCCCCGCAATCCTCCCAAGACTACCGTCGTGAATACGACCCATGGAGGCGCGTTCTCCAGTGGTTGGCCTGCGTCCAGACCGTACTCGGCGCGCCTGCTCACGAGACGCGGATTCATGTCGCCGGCGATCCAGAGCAATGCCGCTCCTGCAACCAACGCAACAGAAGCTGTCTTTCCGCGCGTGCTCATACACCAATCCCACGGCTATGCCGCCTCAAACTCAACCCGCATTTTGCGTTTTGGCCCGGTTACACCCTCACAAGCTAAGGCGGCGCAGCCAATTCTCTGCGGCTCAAACCGAGAACGCCTACAACCAACAGCATCCCCGGATACACTCCAGCAAGAATGCCGAGGGCCTGAGCGGTCGCCCGCCAGGCTATCCACTGTCCATCGGCCAGTTTTCCAAGCGGGGCAAATGCCAGTGCCGGACGAACAGCCACGCTGACTGCCAGCGCGGCTTGCGCGCCGATCTTTTGCAGAAAGCCTGGCTCTTCTGCCGGTCCGTGGTGGTGGTCACCCTCCCCGTGGGTGCTCATCCAAGCAAAATAGTTGCCGGTCAGCGCCATGAGCAACAGGGCGGCCGCAACGAAAGTGGCGACCGGGAAAGAAAACAGGGCGCCGGCCGTCAAGCCCAAAGCGGCGAGCAGCGCCAGATAGCACCAGAGGATCACCAAGGCACGCGCCAGATTCGCAGCGAAGCCGCCGGCGGGTATTAGCAGCTCAAGACCATCGTCGGTGTCGAAGATCACAGTGGCAGAACGCTCTTCACTGCCGTTGACAAAACGCACCAGCAGAGGTCCGCTGGGTGGTAAAAACTCGCCGGGCACCGTCAAGCGCACAAGTTTTTCAGGTGCCGCGTCCATGGGAAGCGTGCCCCGCAACTCGCCCTCGTCATCCAGGAATTGCCAGGTACCGGAAATCGGTTTCTTCTCGAGGGCAAAGGCTGAAAAGAAGCGGGCTCGCAGGTGAACAGCCCCCCCTGCTGCGTCGGCAGGAACCGGCCACTTTTTGTCGGGTGGGTCGAAGTGCCACGTTTTTATGCCGCCAGGCCGCACTGCTGACCGTTCGGTCAGAATTTGTCTTTTGAGAGCCGCCAGCGCTTTTCTCCGAGTCATGCCCTGAGGCAGGGTCCCATGTTGCAGCAGTTCCCGCAGCCGTTGTTCTGCTGCTCTGCCGACATCTTCCGAACGCGACCAAACTTTCTGGCGCGCGCACATGATCTCTGTGACGATGATCTTGAGTTCTTCAGGAGGGGTGCGATCAGGCTGTAGATGCCATTTCAGGTAAATGTATACCGCACATCCCGCCACGGCGAGAAGCAGAGCGGCAATACCGGCGAGCCCTAACCACTTGCCGACCCATACATGCCACGGTTGCACCGGCTTGACGACCACCAGTCGTATCTGGCGGCCTTCGATCTCTTGAGAAATCGAGCCGCATGCCGCCCAAAGAGTCGCAGCGCCAAGAATCAGCATCGAGAAACCGAGGCTGTACTGCAAGGTGATCTTGATTTTGCCGGTCGTAGTGCCGTCCCCCTTGATAACCGCGGGCAGCCCCAGCACGACTACGGCCAACAAGCCGATCAGCGCTATGACCAGACGGGAGCGCACGGCCGTGCGCGCCGCCAGCCAAGCTATGGCCAATGTGCGTCTCATGGACCTACGATTCTGAGGCTGTTCCGGACTGCAGATACTCCGCCAGTTTGGTCGCAGCGGCGGCTCCGGAACGTTCGAGTGCTGCGGCTTCCGCGCGTTGCACCACCCGAAGAAAGCATTGTTCCAGACTTACTCTCGGATGCTGGACCTGTGGTTCGGCGCCGACTTTTTGCCTGATGCTCTCCAGCAGTTCCTCGATCTGCGCAGGAGATAAAGCGGGTAGCGTAATGCAGATGGCTTCTTTGCTTTGCGTAAAATCGTTGACGCGGCCCTCGGCGCAAACGTGCCCGTTGTACAGGATAGCGATACGTTGGCACACGTCTTCCACATCCGCCAGGAGATGAGAAGATAAAAGCACGGCACGGCCGCGTCGCGCCAGCTGGAGTATGATATCTTTGACTTGGCGACACCCAATAGGATCGAGTCCCGCCGTGGGCTCATCCAGAATTATCAGTCGGGGGTCGTTGATAAGCGCCTGGGCCAAACCGATGCGCCTCGCCATGCCCTTGGAAAACTCACCCACCGGACGATCCGCGGCATGCGCGAGACCGACCATTTCCAGCAATTGCTCGATGCGCTCGTGCCGCTGGCGGGCACCGAGATTGAACAGGCGCCCGTAGAAATCCAAGGTTTCACGGGCAGTGAGGTATTGGTAAAGGTGGGACTCTTCGGGAAGGTAACCGATTTTTTCCTTGGCTTGCACACTTTGAGGCGGGCGACCGAAAACACGCACTGTGCCCGCGGAGGGATGCAGGAGACCGAGCATGATCTTGATGGTTGTACTCTTGCCGGAGCCATTCGGTCCCAAGAGACCGAAGACCTCGCCTGGATAAATGTCCAGGCTCAATCCGTCCACTGCCGTGACTTTTTGTCGCCGCCAAAAATCGCGGAAGACCTTGACAAGTCCCCGAAGCTCAACTATCGCTGCCGCGTCCCTCATGTTTCTGCTCCCTGCGACGGACGGTGTCCTGCGCCCGTTATTTCACTTCACTTCCGCGTCCTCGAACAAGGCGATGCCGATTCCCAAAAGTCCTGCCAAATACGTCAACGCATATCCACAGGCGCAGCCTAGATACTCGACAGGGATGCAGCCTTCGTGATCCAAAGCGTCCGCCATCCAGAAATGTTGCCAGTTCGGCAGCAAGCGATATGCGAGCGCAGCTATGACGGAGTTGGCGGCGGTGCGGCCGAAATAATAGTCAGAGAGAAGTCCCCCCACGAAGATGGCGCCACCCAAGACCAGCGTGGGAACAATGGAGAGCCGCGTGGAAAGCGTCAAAGTGAAGGCGCAGAGCACCACGAGGGCCAAAGCCACCAATAAGCTTGCCGGCAGGATCCGCCAGGCAAAACGCGGCGAGAAACCAACCAGGTGACCGGCCCGATCAAACCAACAGCCAAGCCATAAAACTCCCAGCAGCAGGACCAGTAGCAAACCGAGAGCCACAGAGGTGAAAGGGCGACGCCAGCGCCAGTTGATCCAGCCGGCCGTCAGACAGGCTGCCGCGGGCGCTGCCAGCATTAGAAAGCCTGTTTGCCAGTCGGTTACATAACCAACAACTTTTCCAGTTTGTTCGAATTTTTCAGAAACGCGTTCACTTAGCAGAGTGGCCGTCGCAGCAGCGATGGAGAAAACGGCCATGACCAAAGTTACCCCGCCAAACTTGGCCAGAAAAAACGGGGCACGCCCCACGGGTTTGCTCAGAACAGCCGCGGCCGTCCCGCTGTTCATTTCGCGGTTGAGGGCGGAGCTGGAGGCGTAAACAGCCAGAAACAATCCGAAGACGAAGTGCAACGCCAGTCCGGTGTCGCGCGCCAGTTTTCCCTCCTCGCCGAATTGATGCAAGAGGAGGAGCGGGCCCAGCGCCGTTAAAACTACGCAGCATATTGCGAGCAGCAGGCAGATAGGTTGCCGCGCGGTCTCCACGGCAGTCAGCCCTACCAGGCTGACAAACTGCCGCCCCCGGGTAATCGGAATAGCTAGTCTAGACCTTTCCGGCATCCTTGTCGCGCATGGCCTCCCTGCGGCTGAGGCGGACTCGGCCGCGGTCATCAATACCGATGCACTTGACCCACATTTTGTCGCCAACCTTGCAGATGTCTTCCACGTTCTTCACACGAAAATCCGCAAGCTCGCTGATGTGGACGAGACCATCCCGCCCCGGGAGAATCTCCACAAAAGCGCCAAACTCTTTGATGCCGGTAACGGTGCCGTGGTAAATCATGCCTTCCTGGGGTTCGGCGGTGACCTTACTGATTTCCAGCATGGCCATCTCCATAGCTTCGTTGCTGGTGGCGAAAATATTCACCGTGCCGTCGTCCTCGATATCGATCTGCGCTCCCGAAAGGTCGGTGATCCGGCGGATGTTCTTGCCGCCCGGACCGATCAATTCCCCGATTTTTTCCGGATCTATCTTGATGGTGTGAATGCGCGGGGCATGGGGTTTCAAATCCGGACGGGGCGCGGCCAGGACGCTCTGCATGAACTCGAGAATTTTCAATCTGGCAATGCGGGCCTTTTGGAAAGCAGCTTCGACCAAATGCCATGGCAGTCCGGGAATCTTCAAATCCACCTGAAATCCGGTCACGCCGTCGCGGGTACCCGCCACCTTGAAGTCCATGTCGCCGCAATGATCTTCCGCGCCAAGAATATCGGTCAACAGCACGGCCTGCTCGCCATCCGTCATCAACCCGATGGAAATTCCGGCGACCGGTTTGGCTATCGGCACGCCAGCATCCATCAAGCTCAGCGTACCCACGCATACAGTCGCCATCGAGGTGGATCCGTTCGATTCCATGATATCCGAAACGAGGCGGATGGTGTACGGGTAGTCGGTGGGGATAACGGCTTCCAGCGAACGCTCGGCCAAAGCGCCGTGCCCGATTTCGCGCCGGCCTGTTCCGGTGATGCGCCCCACTTCGCCCGTGCTGTAAGGTGGAAAGTTGTAGTGCAGCATGAAGGTCTTTTCGGTTTCGCCGCCGGCAATGGCGTCCAGGCTTTGCGAATCGGACTTGGTCCCGAGAGTCACGGTCCCAAGCGCCTGGGTCTCGCCACGCGCGAAAAGGGCGGAACCATGCGTGCGGGGCAGCAAGCCTACCTGCGCATAAAGGGGACGCAACTCATCCATCCCTCGCCCGTCCATTCGGCGGCCGCGTTTCAGCACGTTAGCCCGGACGGTTTCGATTTCCAGCGCGTCAAACGTTGCGCGGAATTGCTCTTCTGTCATGTCGGGAAATTGCTCAGTCAGCTTGGTCTGAAGAGCAGCTTTGATTTCATTGACCCGTTCTTGCCGCGCCAGTTTGCCGGGGATGAGTAGCGCCTCTGCCAGCTCGGCGCCCACAAGCTGGCGGGCAGCCGCAAGCAGCGAGGTATCTTCCGCAGTCGCGGGAATGACTTTGTCGGGCTTGCCGAGTTTGCGCCGCAACTCAAGCTGAGCCTCGATCAACTTCACGCACTCGCTTTGTGCCAGACGCATCGCTGCTATCAGGTCCGCTTCGGGAATTTCTTTGGCATCACCCTCGATCATGATCGGCAGTTCGCGCGTGCCACAGTAGACCAGGTTCAGATCGCTCTGTTCGCGCTCGTCGTGCGTGGGATTTACGACATAAACGCCGCCGATGCGGCCGATGCGGACTCCCCCGATAGGCCCGAGAAACGGAATTTCCGAGATGGTGAGTGCCGCGCTCGCCGCTATGATGCTCAGCACATCGGAATCATTCTGGCCGTCGGCCGAAAGCAACATGCTGTTGATCTGCACATCGTTGCGGTAGTGTTTTGGAAAAAGCGGACGGAGGGGGCGGTCGGTCATGCGCGCTGTCAGGATTTCCTTTTCCGCCGGGCGCGATTCGCGTTTGAAAAAGCCGCCTGGAAACCGGCCGGCCGCGTAGTATTTTTCTCGATATTCGACTTGCAAGGGAAAGTAATCAATGCCCTCGCGGGGCTTGTCGGTGCACGTTACGGCGGAGAACAATACTGTTTCCCCCAGCCGTACTGTGACCGCCCCCGCCGCCTGTTTGGCCAGAAGGCCGGTTTCAATGACTATGGTTTTGCCGCCAACATTTACGGATACCGCAATAGTGTCTTGCATGGTTGCGCCCATGACCTTTCCTGCCGGAACGGCTTGGACGGAATGAAGTCGGTGAATGTGGACCTATGGCTGCGCCAAACGGAGGACAGGGCGAACAGCGGAGCACGCTAAGGCCGGATCAGCGCCGAATATGCAGCGCCTTGATAAGCTTCTTGTAACGCGCTTCGTCTTTCTCTTTCAGATAGTCCAGCAGGCGCCGACGCGCGTTCACCATTTTGATGAGCCCCAGCCGCGAACTATGGTCCTTTCTGTGAACCTTCAGATGTTCGGTCAGCAATTCGATCCGCTTGGTCAGCAGGGCTACCTGCACGTCGGACGATCCAGTATCGCGCTCGTGGAGCCGATACTGTTCTTTGATCGCCTTTTTGTCTATCCGACTCATACCGCTTGCCAATTCCTTCTTTCTTTTTTGTTGCGTCTGTTATTTTTCTCGGCACGCAATATAGTCAACGAATCCCAAAGTGTAAAGAGATTCTTTGAGCTTTTTGGAGCCGCGAAGTATTCTGCGCGCGCGCCGCACGTCGGCTGTGATTTGGCGTCTGAGGGATTCCAGGCTGGTGTAGCGGCGTTCCTCGCGCAGCTTCGAGACCAGGAACACCTCGATGGCCCGTTCGTATAAATTGCCGGCAAAATCAAAGAGATGGAGTTCCAGCTCGGCGCGCCGCCGGTCTTTGGAAACGGTTGGCCGCAGTCCATAGTTTGCCACGCCGTCGAAAATTTTTCTGTGCAACACGCCCCACACAGCATACACGCCGAAAGGCGGCAGCACTTCGCTTTCCGGAATGATATTTGCTGTTGGGCAGCCCAGGCGGCGTCCAAGGCGGCGGCCCCGGACAACGCGCCCCACGATGCTGAATGGTCTGCCGAGCATCGCATTCGCCAAGGACAATTGTCCCGCCGAAACGGCTTGGCGTATGCGCGTGCTGGAAATGATCTTTTTGCCGCACTTTGCCGGCTGTGCCACAATCACCCGCAAACCGCACTGGGCGCCCATTCGTATAAGCAGAGAGACGTCGCCGCGTCCTCCCCGCCCGAAACGCCAGTTGGCCCCCACCACCACTTCCGTCAACGTCGGAATGCCTCTCAACAATCGGTCGAGGAATGCCTCCGGCTCAAGCCGGGCTAGCGGCCGGGTAAAGGGAAGCAAAAGACAGCCGTCAAGTCCCAACCTCTCGAGAATCGAAAGCCGCTGGGGGGTTGTTGTCAGCAGACGGGGAGCCATGGCTGGCGCCAACACCCTGAGCGGATGTCTGGCGAACGTCAAGGCCCAAGCCTGGCCGCCCAGGGCCGCCGCCCGCGCCACTGCCAGATTCAGAACTTTCTGGTGACCGCGGTGTACCCCGTCAAAGAAACCGGCTGCCAAGACCACCGGTCGCCGCACTTTGCGCAGAAAACCAAAATGACTGGCGGTTATCATGACCAAGCCGTGTGGTGCGCACAGGTCCGGTTGCGCTTTTCCGCGTGTTAACCCGTGTAATCGGAAAATTTTCGCAGCGGAATAATAAGCTTTTTCAAGTCGTCACGAGTCAACTTGAAGAGGTCCGCGGCCGGAATGGCCTGTTCCACCCCCAAGGTTCCCGAACGGGTTCTGCGCAGGGATTCCAGATGCGCGCCGCATCCCAAAGCGTCGCCGATGTCGGCTGCCAATTTGCGCACATAGGTGCCTTTGGTGCAACGTATACGGAAATGCACCCTCGGGAGATCAAAGCCCAACAGGCGAAATTCATAGACATGAATCAAACGCGGCTCGCGTTCGACCACCTGCCCTCGCCTGGCCCTTTTGTACAACGGTACCCCCTGCAACTTGACCGCCGAAACCATCGGCGGCACCTGCCAAAGATCGCCCGTCAGTTTGCTCATTTCGATTTCCACCTGCTCGCGGCGCACTTGGCTGCAGTCAGCCTCGCGCACTATTTGTCCATCAGCATCATGGGTATCAGTGGCAATCCCCAGGCGTATGCTGCCTTCGTACGTCTTGTCGGAATTGGTGAACAATTCTGCCAGCTTGGTACCGCGTTCGATCAAGATTACCAGCAAACCGGTCGCTTGTGGGTCCAAAGTGCCGCCGTGCCCGACCTTTTTAAAACCGAACTGGCGGCGGATTTTTTCCACGATGTCGTGCGACGTCGGTCCGGCAGGCTTGTCCACCAGCAGAACACCGTCAAATGCGCCTTCGCTCCTCACCGGACTGTGTGAGTATTTTGTTTCGCCTTGCATACGCACCCTCAACTCTCAGGGGGCTCATTTGTATCCGTGGCCCCGTTGTCATCTTCCGGACCCAAGTCGGCCAATAGTTCCAATACCCGTGATCCTTTCTCGATGGAAAGGTCGAGCTCAAACGATAAGCGTGGCGTGTACCGCAACGTCAGATTGCGGTTGATTTGGTCTTGAATTTCCACACGGTGCCGGCGAATGAGATTGAGGCGTTGCCTTTGCTGTTCGGGGTCACCACGAATCGAGATCAGTACGCGAGCATGCTGTAAATCGCGGCTGGCGAAAACATGCGTCACAGTGATTGCGGCCACATCGAAACTCTGCTCGTTCATGAGACGAAAAATCGCCTCCCCGATCTCGCGCCGCAACAACTCGTTAACGCGCAGAATTCGATCTGTTGTCATCACTTAACCCCGGATTTTGCGGTCGGCCCGAAGGTGGCCAATAATCCCCCGCGGTTTGAGAAAGGAAAGGGGCTCTTCTCCCATCCTCCGTATTCATTTTTTGTCTCTACCATTGAATCTGCTTCGTAGTCTTATCATCCCAGATTTTGCGATTGGCCAAAACAGGCAAGATGCAAGGCGCGGGAGGTGCAGGTGTATGCGCATACTCCGAACCTCCTGCAACAAAGCAGGTTGCCTGTTTTTGCCAATCCCGAAGGGTTTGAGAATTGGCTGCTTTTCTCTTCAGATGTCGCTTTCACATTTCGGTGCAAAAGATGTGCAACTGCACTACATTTCAACTTGTTTGTGCGCAGCACGATACGAATACCTGCCAATTCTAAAACGCAAAATCTGGGATCATCGTTGTTTCCCGACATGTTATACGACCAAGCCATTTCTCAAACACAAGATTTGGGATCAATATGCAGCAAACTGCTGGGAGTGTTGTCCTCCGGCTGATTGTGTCAGCCGCAGACAAGCACTGCATGGTGACCGGCGGTGCCGAGGTTAGAGTGTTTGCTTGACCTCTTCCGTCTCGTACAGTTCTATGATGTCGCCAACTTCGAAGCCATTGAAGTTATCGAGCCGGATTCCGCATTCCTGACCCTCGCGCACCTCGGCGACGCTGTCCTTAAAGTGCTTCAGGGAAAGAATCGAACCCTGATAGAGAACCTCGTCGCCACGTTTGACCCGCGCCTTGTAACGGGGTCTTACGTTGCCACTCACCACCAGACATCCGGCCACCTTGGCCGTCTTCCCGAGCGGGAAAATTGCCTTCACTTCGGCCCGACCAACCACTTTCTCTCTGACCTCCGGCGCCAGCAAGCCGGTCATGGCGTCCCGGACCTGATCCACTAACTCGTAAATAATCTGATGCAGACGCACTTCCACGCCTTCACGCCGGCAAGCGGCGTCAACCCCCGGCTCTTTGGCTACGTGAAAACCGAGAATAACCGCGTCGGAAGCGCTCGCCAGCATTACATCGTTGATCGTCACATTGCCGGTGGCCGCCAGAATAATCTTCAGCACAACCTTCTCCGACTTGATTTCGCTCAAGGCCGTCGTAATAGCCTCAACACTACCCTGGGTGTCCGCTTTCAAAATGACTCGCAATTCCAGCCGCGAACTTTCCTTGATGCGCTCAAAAAGCGTATCTAGCGAGACCTTCCTGGGTACCACGAGCTGTCGGCTTTTTTCACTTTCGGCGATTTGGCAAGCCAGCTCGCGCGCGGTTTTTTCGTCAGGGCAAACCCGAAACTCCACCCCGGGCTCGGGAACTCCGGAAAGCCCCAGGCATTTCACGGGCATCGAAGGCGTAGCCGCTTTGACCTGAACACCATGGTCGTTAATCAAGGCCCTTACGCGGCCACAGTACGGGCCGCATAGAATTGCATCTCCAACCTTCAACGTCCCGTTTTTTATGAGCAGGTTGGCGGTGGGCCCCATGCCGGGCTCGAGCCGTGCTTCGATGACATAGCCGCGGGCTCGGCGTTTGTAATTAGCCTTGAGGTCCAGGATGTCGGCCTGCAATAGAATCATCTCCAGCAAATGGTCAATACCGGCCCCAGTAATTGCGCTTACCGGACAACAAATAACGTTGCCCCCCCAGTCTTCCGGTGTCAACCCCTCGCCTTGGAGCTGCTGCTTGACCCGTTCGGGCTGAGCTCCCGGCAGGTCAATCTTGTTTATAGCCACCATAATAGCTACGTTTGCAGCGCGCGCATGCATGATGGCTTCGCGCGTCTGCGGCATAATCCCGTCGTCTGCCGCCACCACAATCACAGCTATATCCGTCAAGTTGGCGCCCCGCGCGCGCATGGCCGTGAAAGCCGCGTGCCCTGGAGTGTCCAGAAAAGTAATGCTACGGCCGCCAACATCCACAGTATAAGCCCCGATATGCTGCGTGATACCGCCATACTCTCCCTTGGCCACGGCCGTGTTCCTGATACGATCCAGCAAAGACGTTTTCCCATGGTCCACGTGCCCCAGAAAAGTCACCACGGGCGGACGCGGCTGAAGATCCTCGGGGCGATCCTCCTCGATTTCCTCCAGCGCCTGACGCTTTAAAGCCTCTTTATGCTCGAGGCTGCGTTTTTCGTGCTCCAGGACGAATCCATGCCGCTCCGCGATGACCTTGGCCACGTTGACGTCCACGCGCTGCGTAATCGAAGCCAAGACATTCATGGACATCAGCTCGGTGATCAATTGATTCGGGCGTATGCCCAATCGTTCCGCCAATTCTCGCACGACCACCGGCCCCTTGACCCGGATTATCTTGCCCTCGACCGCTGTTTCCGGCTTCGGCGGAGGGACGGATTTCGGCGCCGGTCGCTGGCCTTTGGGCTCGACTTTCTTTTCGCTGAATCCTTTGCCACGCAGCTCGCTGCGCGAGGGCATGCGTTCTTTTTTCCGCCAGTGGCGGATCCCCTCGATCCAGTATTCTTCTTCGTCGTCCTCTAACTCGTGCAGCGAAGATTGAGTCGCAGAGGACGGAGGGGGCGGCGCGGAAGACGGAGCGGGGACGGCAGGCTTAGCCGTTGCTGGCTCTGGCAACGGCGAGGATTTTTGGGCTGAAGCCGCAAAAGCCTCTCTCATAAGCTCCGCTGCTGCGGGCTCGACGGTGCTCATGTGACTCTTGGCTTCGACGCCCAATTCCCGCAGTTTGGCCAGCAAATCCCTACTGCTGATCTTCAATTCGCTGGCTAATTCATGCACGCGCATAGCTAGCCACCCAGATTCTCCGGCTGCGTGGCGGCAGCCGCCTCATACACGGCTTTGGCGGTTTCAGGATCCAGACCGGCGGTTTCCACCAGATCGCTGACCTCGGCCGCGAGGATTCCCTCGACCGTCAGAAATCCAGCTTTAACAAGCTTTTCTGCGTTTTCTCGCCCGATGCCTCCTATGGCCGCCAAAGCGTCAATGGCCTTGGCCACCTTTTCTTCAAATGTAGCTCCGGCTTCCTCTTTTTGAATGTCAATCTTCATCCCCAGAAGTTTGGCCGTCAAACGCACATTCTGTCCGCGTTTGCCGATCGCCAAAGAAAGCTGCTCCGGATCAGCCACCACATGAACCAGACCTCGAATATCGGGATCGAGCGTCACTTTGATCAGCTTGGCCGGAGACAGTGCGTTGGTCACGTAGGTCTTGATGTCCTCGCTCCAGCGAATAATGTCAATCTTTTCTCCGGACAATTCCCGCACGATGTTCTTCACACGCATGCCGCGCATCCCCACGCAGGCCCCCACCGGATCGACTTTGGCATCATGAGACATGACCGCTATCTTCGTCCGGTACCCGGGCTCGCGGGCGATCCCTTTTATTTCCACCACGCCATCGGCGATTTCAGAAACTTCCAGCTCAAACAGTTTGACTACGAACTGGGGATGGGCCCTGGAAAGAATAATGTTCGTACCCGCAGGGTTATGCAGTACGTCCAGCACATAAGCGCGAATGCGGTCACCGATTTGATACTCTTCCGTCGGAACCCGTTCCTTGGCGGGAATCACCGCTTCCGCCCGTCCGAGGTCAACAATAATGTCACTGCGATTGAACTGCCGAACCGCACCGCTCACGATCGTTCCGATGCGGTTCTTGTACTCCTCAAATACCATATCGCGCTCAGCCTGCCTGATTTTTTGCAGGATAGCCTGCTTGGCAGTCTGAGCAGCAATCCGGCCTAATGCCCCCGGCGGCACTTCGACTTCTATCAAATCTCCAACCTGAGCATCCGGCTTGATTTTCCTGGCCTTGGCAAGCGGAATCTCGTAGGGTTTGGTCGTGCTGCTTTCAGCCACCACTTCCGCCAGAGCGTAGGCCTTGATGTCGCAAGTCTTGCGGTCAATCTCTACCCGCACTTCACGACCGCCCCCAAGGTTCTTCTTGGCGGCCGACTGCAGGGCATACTCTACCGCCTGAATCAAGACTTCGCGGTCAAGGCCGCGGTCTTTTTCCATGTAATTTAAGATCGCTAACAGTTCACTATTCATGTCGTTACCGTTAGTGTCCAGCGCAATACGCTAGAGTCCAAAGCATTAGACACAAAAGAGTGGGCTGGGCCCACTCTAGCTCGTGTCAGGCTCTTTTTCGCAGCCGATTACTTCTATACGATTTTGCAACCAGCCCGTCAAGAGTAGAGGCAACTCTTTTTCCCTGCTATCCCAAGGCTGCGCCAAGAAAAAACAGGTAGACCGGTTTGCGGCTCTGCCACCTGACTGCCGCCTCGGCAGACAGACAGGGACGCGGCAGCCCACCTTTTGCAGCTGTACACGGCATGGCAGGGTGAGATCTCTCCAGGCGAGCCGCTTTCCTGGCGCAGTCCTGGCGATTCAGTGGGGTTTCGGCTGCTGCTCACGACCAGAATTTCTGACCGAAGCGGAAGTTTGCGCGGTGAAAACGGCTGCCCCGCGCTCGTTGATTCCTCACAGAGCACGGCGCAGAAGGCTGCACCCCTTTCGCGGTTCACGGGTTCGTCCGGGGAAGGCGCGCGCGTATGTAACGTGACACACTCGTTCACCGCGACACAAATCCGCCGGGAACTCCTTTCTGTCTCAATTCATCAGAAAAGTGGAAGTTTTGACAATTTCCTTAAATTCGGCTATTTTTCCGGTGTTCAAGTATGAAACTAAAGGAACCTTTTATCACGCCCGACTTCATGCTCGAGACACGCTCGGCACGCCACCTTTATCATCAATACGCGGCCGAATTGCCGATTATTGACTACCATTCCCACCTTTCCCCGGCGCAATTGGCCTCAAATCATCGGTTCCGCAGCTTAACGGAGCTGTGGCTGAGCTGCGATCACTACAAGTGGCGGGCCATGCGCGCCAACGGCATTGACGAACGCTACATTACCGGCGATGCGTCGGATTGGGAAAAATTCGAAAAATGGGCCGCCACCGTGCCCTATTTGCTTCGTAACCCTCTCTACCACTGGACGCACCTCGAACTTGCCCGCTATTTTGGAATTACCGACCGGCTGCTCTCCCCAGCAACGGCCAAAAGCATCTGGGATGATGCCAACCGACGGCTCGAACAGGCCGGTTTTTCGGCCCGCGGACTGGTGTTGCAGAGTAAAGTCGTATTGCTCTGCACTACTGACGACCCGACGGACTCGCTCGAGCATCACCACGCCCTTGCGTCCGATACCGGTTTTCCAGTCAAAGTGTTACCCACTTGGCGCCCCGACCGCGGCATGGCCATCGAGGAGCCGAAAGCTTTTAACGCTTGGTTGGATCGGCTGGCAGCAGCGGCCGACATTGATATCCATGACTATAACTCCTACTGGGAGGCCTTGCGACGTCGCCATGACTACTTCGCCGCTGCAGGGTGCCGTCTTTCGGATCACGCCATGGAAATGGTTTATGCCGCCGAATATTCGCCCGAAGAGATTCCCCGCATCTTCGATAAAGTACGCGCCGGTCAACGCCCCTCGCGTGAAGAAACTCTGAAATTCAAGTCCGCCATGCTCTACGAACTGGCGTGCCTTGATTATAGTAAAGGCTGGACTCAACAGTTCCATATCGGGGCCATGCGCAACAACAATAGTCGCATGTTTACGCGGCTCGGACCCGACAGCGGGTTCGACGCCATTGCCGATTGGCCCATTGCGCAACCTCTGGCTCGCCTGTTGGACCGCCTCGACAGCGCAGGACAATTGCCTCAGACGATATTGTATAACCTCAACCCCAAGGACAATGCCGTGCTGGCGGCTTTGCTCGGATGTTTTCAGGACGGCTCAATTCCGGGGAAACTGCAATTGGGAAGCGCCTGGTGGTTTCTCGATCAAAAGGACGGCATCGAACGTCAACTCGAAGATCTTTCCCAGATGGGACTGCTCAGCCGTTTTGTGGGTATGCTTACCGATAGCCGCTCTTTTCTTTCTTTCTCGCGCCACGAATACTTTCGCCGGATCCTTTGCAACCTGCTCGGACGGGAGATGGAGCAGGGGTTGCTCCCGCGCGACATGTTCCTGGTCAGCCGTTTGGTTCGGGACGTCTGTTACGGCAATGCGGCTCGGTATTTTGGTTTTGACGTGCCGACATTGCCCTGAGTCTCGAAAGCGGCCGCTTTGCCGTTTGATTCCTTGCAGACGGAACATTGCCACGAAATCGCCGTTTTCGCGCCCCATGTGCGAAATTCAGGCTATAGACCAGAGACCGCGCGCTGGAGAAGTTCCTTGAAAGCTGCCAACTCTTCTGCCTGCATCCGGCGCCACCGCCGCGTTCGCAGGCGGAACTCAACGCTGGCCGGCGGCAGCATCAGACTGGTTACGTGGCGCGCATCCGCGTTGAAAACGTGGACGCGCCTCTGTTTCCCACAAACTACCCAGGTGGCCTTTTTTTCGTCGTAGAACCAACGTTCGAGAGGCGCCTGCAGGGCGTCTTCAAGCGCTTTGTGAACCGGACGAATATGGCGGCGGTGACTGTCAGCGTGGTGCGTTCTGCGGATACCTTGGCGGGCACCTTGCTCCAGTTCACGGCCCAACCGAGCGAGGATGGCGGGTACCCGGCGCAGAAGATCGCGGAGCCGGCGGGGATCGGCGTTTCTCCTGGCCTCGCGCGCTTGCCGTTCGAGGTTTTCGATGGCCGTAGCGGCGCCATTGTAGGCACGCTCGATGTACGCCTGCCAATCAGAAGCAAGCAGTTCGTCCCATTCGGCTGCGGTCAGGCGCGCGGTAATGGGATTGAGGCAAAGCTGCAGTTCGCCGCTTGGTCCACGGCACTCGACCGCCTGAAAACTGACCGCAAACCGGCGGTCGTCGCGCGGATGGCCAGGGGCAGATGGGGCAAGAAAGTATCCAGCCACAACCTGAGCCAAAATAGAGTAGGTTTTTGACGCGCGGCCAAAGGTGGTCAACTGCCGAAGTTTGAGTGTATGTCCGTATTGGAGTGTGGCCAAGACGCGTGGCGGTTCGGCATATAGCAGGTCGATCTGTTCGTGCTTGGCCTCCATGAGCGCTTGCGCCAGCTCATACCATTCCGGCACGCCGGTGGAAGAGTAACCCCTGAAAACATCCAGGGGGCCCGGGGGACGTGCGTGTTCGCAGCGGGTCGTTGCGCAGCGGAAACAGAACACCCGTCCGCGTTCGAAAACTCCCCGGGCAGCTTCCAGCTCCTCGAGCTGTCCGGAAATTTGTTCCTCGAAAGGCGGATGAAATTCGACAGCCCAGGCTTTATCGGGAGAAAAGCGCAGGGCAAGATTAATCACAAAGCTTTTGTGGCCGGGCGGCGCTGCGCCGAAATGTTGCTGGTAGTAATCCCGCACCAGCGCACGCACGGCATCACGCGCAGCCTGCTGGCGCCGCTGGGCGCGGTTGCGAGCCGGCGGCTGATCAGATGGGACCGACACGTTATCCGCCATGACTTTCAGGGTAGGCAGTGAACATGCGAGTTGCAATGCGGATTTCACCTCTTTACCCTGATCTTTAGCGAAGGGAGATTTGGGCTTGGGGGAAGGGGCGCAAGAGGACGGATGAGTCGGGTTGGGCAGAACCTGTACGCAAAAAAGGGGAGCGGACCCCTCGGCCGGAGCGGTTTTAAGGC
>Ga0209101_1000780_pt1 | contig 25550 bp, 20 predicted proteins | sample ConPoolayeCmetaG_FD_185481 | JGI IMG/M metagenome (GOLD analysis project Ga0209101, IMG submission 185481) | Hot spring microbial mat communities from California, USA to study Microbial Dark Matter (Phase II) - Cone Pool mat layer C metaG... ...
GGAAGGCATATTTGTCCACATCCATAATGCCGCCGTCTGTGTATCGCACCAAGACCGATTTGGTATGGTCGAGGCAATCAGCAAAAAAGATATTCAACGCGTAAAATGTGCCGAGGGGTGGCTCGGTAATCAAGTCTAACACTTCAATTTGATTTTGAATGAGTGGCGAGAGCACCTTCAATGCTTGAGCAGAGATAGCCAGCGGCGTTGAACCACCCATCGAGGGAAAATGTCCCACTGGTTTTTGCTCCTCACCTTCCGCCTCGTACCATTCGACCTGCATTGGTTTCCACACAGCGCGCAAGGATTTGCCTGAACGGAACAGTTGCTTAGTATCGAGAATTTCATCCAACGAAGGCTCAACGATATCAAAACTGCGATAGTTATTCCCATCAGGGAGAATTCTCCAAATACTTGTCATTTCCCTACCCTCTCAGCGTGGAAATGTTCCTTCCAGCAATTGCTCACCAATGCGTCGTAAAATATTTATTGCATGCTCTCGCGTTCGCGACTTTTCCAGTGCATCGAGTACTGCATCCATATAACGTTGATTTCTGGATAAGCCCGTGTGAATCGCTTCAGGTAAGAGTACACCGTTCTCCGCTGCGTTGATGTCGATTCCAAGGCGTTGCAAAATCCTGCGTGCCTCCTTGGCTGATTGATACGAATCTGTGCTTGGCACAATGTGGTGTGCTTCTAACCCAGGCGTCTTGCCCACCCCCATATTGCGCCGCAGAATTTCGGCGTTGCGGCTGGTGTCGCCGGTGTTGCTGCCGTAGGACAGCGTGGGGTCATTGGTGTTGCCACTCTTCCGCGCAAACGCCATCGGCGAGAGCGTGTTCCGCACCAACACCGTTGCGCCGTGCGAAGTGAGCGCCACGCCACCTACCATCGCAGGCACACTGACTTGGGCTAGGGTGCCACCCGAAATGAGCGTGAGCCCACCGCCACCTACAAAGGTGGTGCCACCGATGTACATCTCCAGATACGCCAATAGATCGCTACTGGCTCGCCCGACAAGGCGTCCGATATAGAATTCGCTGCCTTGAAAATCTTGGCATTTGTAGACCGACAGAGGTTGCTGGTATTCATACAGCCCAAGCGTGATGTCGCTGTAAAACTGGCAATTGAATCCCCACAGGAACCAACTCCAATTCACCGCATCCTGCCCCGAGCCGTAGCGATATTCGCCGTTTTCATCGGGACTGAGGAACAGCCCCGTGTCGGGGTTGTACCACCGCCCGTGTACGTAATACAACCCAATATCCAATCCTTCGTGCAGGTTAAAGTTGAATTGAGCGGGGAATTTCATGTATCCCCAGCCGCCATTCCAGTGGTAATACCCTGCACCAGCATTATACAAATCGCCCCATGCCCCGTAATGCGCCCATTGACTCGCGCCATCGCCGTTCGACCACACTACACCCGCCACGTCGCCATGCCAGTTGTAACGGTAATAGTTCGGTGCGCCATTGATGTCCACACGCAGCGGTCGCCCATTGGCATACAGATAACGCTGAGTCACCGTGCCGTACTGATCGGTGACGGTGGACAACCAATTCGTTTCACCGACATATGCAAAAGCGAAACACCCCGTATTACTGGCGCAGAAACGTGTGATGCGATCATTGCGATCATACTCGAGCGTCGCCGTATATTGCACGTTCCCATTCACCTCTCGCGTCACACCCGTCATTCGATGGCTACCCGGTTCCCAGTGGTACGTCAGCGTAACCGTGATGCGCGCATCGTAATCAATTTGCCGCATCTGGGTCACATTGCCCGCACTGTCGTAACTCAAGGTGCGCGAATAGAACGCCCCTCCACCATAGGTAGCTTCCTCGCTGATTAGCCGATCACCAGCATAGGTGTAGATCGAACGTTTGTAGAGCGGATTGCCGGTCGGATTCGCGATGATGCTCTGGCAACTGGGATCGCCATAGTAATTCCAATAGCGCTTGATGCGTCTGCCACTTGCATCGTATTCAAGATAGGCATCGGCTGGAATCGCGCCGCTGTCGAAACAGATTACACGCCCCGCGCTATCATACACCACTTCTCGATAGCCCCGATCCGTTGGCGTGGGGAGTGTGAAGATGCCATTGACCAAACTGTCAGCGCGATACGCGACGGTGGAAGTAAACGATCTGGAAAAGAGCGTCCCTTGATGGCTGGCATCGTTGCGCGTGAGATATCCGTTGGCATCGTAGTCAAGCGTCGTAGTCAGCGTCAAGGTGTTCAGGGCATCCACGGTCGTCCAGCCACGCAGGAACCCGCGCGCGTCGTAGGTGTTCGTCGTTGTGGCGATAATGATGCCACTGGCATTGCGGTGAGTAATCGTTTGTGGTTGGTTCACTGTATTCAGCGTGATGCTCGTCGAATAGCCCGAGGAATCCGTGACACTCGTGCGATTGCCCGCCGCGTCGTAAGTGTACGTCGTCGTCCCGCCGCCAGGGTCGGTGGTGGCGACGAGCCAGTTCGCTTTGTTGTAGGCGTAATTCATCATGCGATACGGCTTGCCGGGGCGCGCTTCGGTTTCCTGCATCCGATTGCCATTCGCGTCGTACGCAAATGCGTACGAGACGGTGAGCGCGCCATCGGGGGCGCGGTCGTCTTGCTGGATCACGCGATTGACCGCGTCGTAGGTGTACGTTGTCGTCGCACCCGAGGGATCGGTGAGCACACGCAGGTTGCCCACCGCATCGTAGGCGTACTGCGTCGTCCCCAGCGGCGTGGTTTTGCGCGTCAGGCGATTCGCGGCATCGTAGGACAAATTGGTAATTTGTCCTACGGGATTCGTGATCGTCGTCACGCTGCCCACTGCATTGTACGCATACGTCGTCGTCTGCGTCAATGGGTCGGTGACCGTGATAACGCGATTGAGCGCATCGTAGGTGTAGCGCGTCGTCTGGTTCAGTTCGTCCGTCGCGGTGAGCCGATTGCCGACCGCGTCGTACGTAAAGGTTTGAGTTTTGCCCGCTGGATTCGTTTGTGTGATGACGCGATGGAGTGGGTCATAGTCGTACCTTGTGATGTTCAGCGCGGCATTGGTGATGACGGTGCGATTGCCGACGCGGTCGTAGCCATAGCGCGTGGCGTGGCCGAGTGCATCGGTGATGACGATGGTACGATTCAGCGCGTCGTAGCCATAGCGCGTGACGTTGCCGTTGGCATCGGTGATGACGGTGCGATTGCCGACCGAGTCGTAGCCATAGCGCGTCGTCGCCGTCTGCGTCCCTGTCAGCGGAATCGTCATCGCAATCAGCCGATTGAGCGCGTCGTACGCGAACGTCGTCACATTTCCACGCGCATCGGTGATGACGGTGCGATTGCCGACCGCATCGTAGCCATAGTACGTCACATTGTTCAATGCATCGGTCACGCGCGTCAACCGATTGAGTGCGTCGTACTGATATTGCGTCGCATTGCCGTTTGCATCAATCACGCGCGTGCGATTGCCATTCGCGTCATACTGATACTGCGTCGTCTGGTTCAGCGCGTCGGTGATTCGCGTCAGCCGATTAAACGCGTCGTAGGTGTAGGTCGTGCGCTGATTGAGCGCGTCAATCGTCGCGGTGCGGTTGCCGTTCGCGTCGTACTCGTACCGCGTCGTCGCGCCGAGCGGTGCGTCCACACGCGTCAGCCGAGCGTTGGCATCGTAGGTGTACTGCGTAACGCGTCCTAGCGCGTCGGTGATGACGGTACGATTGCCGACCGCGTCGTAGCCGTAACGCGTCGTGCCGCTCAATGGATCGGTGACGGTGAGGAGATAACCCGCTGAACTGTACGTGTAGGTCGTCGAGTTGCCATTTGCATCGGTCGCGCGTGTCCGCTGACCATACGCATCGTATCCGTACGTCGTCACATTGTTCAGCGCATCGGTGATGCGGATGAGATTGCCCGCCGTGTCGTAGCCGTACTGCGTCGTGCGCCCCAGCGGGTCAGTGACGCTGAGGAGGTCGTTCGTCGCATTGTAGGTATACGTCGTCGTCTGATTCAACGCATCCGTTTGCGTCAAGCGGTTGCCGCGCGCATCATACGTCGCGCGTGTCGTGCGCCCCAGCGCGTCGGTTGTCTGCGTGAGATTATAGTTCGCGTCATAGGTGAAGGTGGTGAGCCCACTCAGCGCATCGTGAATCTGCGTGACCTGTCCCGTTGCATTGAGGGTGTACACCGTCGCGTGGTTGTTCGCGTCGGTGAACGTGGTTGTGCCTGTGCCATACGCCAAACTTGCCAGGCGCACACCCGCCGTGGTGATTGTCTGCGCGCGCTGTGACGCATCATACGTGATGGTCGTCTGCATGTTGCGCGCATCGGTGAGCGTCGTCAGGCGATTGTTGGTGTAGCCCAAGCGCGTCACGAAATTCAGCGGGTCAGTGATGCTTGTCAGCGCGCCGCTCGTGTAGCCGAACTGGAACGCGCGTCCGGCGTGATCGGTGACGGTAGCAAGGTTGCCGCCGCTGTACGCGAACGTCAGCGTTTGTCCACCCGCGGCTTGCGCGTGCGTCAACACGTTGTTCGCGTACGTTAGATGGATCGCGTTGCCGTTGCGGTCACGGACTTGGGTCAAGCGTCCGCTCGCATCGAAACGGTGCTGCGTCTGGTCGGTGTGAGTGAGGGTGAACGTTTGATCGGCATTACGGACGAGTGTGTCGTAATTCCCGGCGGGCGCGGTGTAACTGCCGTTCGCCTCGCGGCGAAACAGATGTTCGGTGCCATCGGCGTCGCGCACGATGGCGGAACCCGTCGCATCGAGCGTGAGCGAAACGTTCAGGGTGTGCGTCCAGGCGTTCGTGTGGCTGTTGTAGGTGAAGATGAGCGTGAGCGGCAAGCCGAGACTGGGCAGCGCAAATGCCGTGTATTGCGCGACGACATTGCCGTTCCACACGTTCACCTGGAGCGTTATGCGATCCGAGAGCGAAAATGCACGGAAGGTCCAGTAGCGCTCGATGCCTGTGCCGTGTGTTGGAATGTTCTCATTACTCCTGGCGATGAAAGGCAAAAAGAGGTGTTGGGTCGTGAGGTTCGACCGAGCGCGAGTAGGGGTTGGCGGAACGAATGGCGCAGGTTGCGGTGCTGGATACGGGGCGAACGTTGTGCGCGCGAGTGGGGTGGGTGTGGGACTAGCCGCCGCGCTGGCAAACGTGGTTACCGCGTACCCCCCCCCCCCGTGAAACTGAGGAAAAGTGTCCAGAGGAGAATGACGATGAGGAACTCGTTACGGGCATACGGACGATGCATAGCAACCTCCCTCTAAAGGTGACCGCTGACAGATGATCTATGAACGATTTTCGACTGGCGCTTGCCGATTTTCGATTACGAATCGGATGATAGCACAATCAATCCAAAATCGCAAATCAAAAATCACCCCTCCCTCCGCCGTCCTTCGTCGTTCGTCCTCCGTCATTTGTCATTTGCTTATGTGTCATTGTATAATATGTCGCGATGGATAACACTCAACCGCTCGAAGTGATCGTGGGTCAATTACTCGTCTCGAAAAAACAAACACTTGCGATTGCCGAATCGTGCACCGGCGGCTTGCTCACGCATCGCTTGACGAATGTGCCGGGCAGTTCGGCGTACGTCATCGTCTCGGTGATTGCGTACGCGTACGAAGCGAAGGTTGCCGCGCTCGGTGTTTCGTGGGACACGCTCAACCGATTTGGCGCGGTGAGCGCGGAAACGGCAACGGAGATGGCGCGCGGCGCGCGCACGCGCTTTGGCGCAACGCTGGGCTTGGCGATCACCGGCATCGCAGGTCCCGGCGGCGGCACACCTGACAAGCCGGTCGGACTCGTTTATCTCGCGCTGGACAATGCGCGCCAGACGATTGTCGAGCGTCACGTCTGGCAGGGCAATCGTTTGCAAAACAAGGAGCAGAGCGCGCGCGCCGCGCTGGAGTTGCTGCAGCGTTATTTGGCGGAGGACGAAGGGTGACGGATCTTTTGGTTTCGACGGATTGGTTGGCAGAGCATTTGAACGATGCGGATGTGCGTGTGTGCGATGTGCGCTGGTATTTGCTGGAAAAAGATCGCACCGGGCGCGAAGAGTATTTGCGCGGGCACATTCCGAACGCGGTGTTCATTGACTTGGACACCGATCTATCAGCGCATTTCACCGACGGCGGCGGACGGCATCCGCTGCCGCGCCCGGATTTGTTCGCGGCGGCGATGGCGCGCGCCGGCATTGATGCGACGACGCGCGTCATCGCGTACGATGATCGCGGTGGCGCGGCGGCAGCGCGCTTGTGGTGGCTTTTGCGCTACTTTGGTCATTCGCGCGTCGCGCTGCTCGATGGCGGCATCGTGCAGTGGCTAGCGGAAGGGCGACCGCAAAGCCGTGAAATTCCGCGCGTGCCGCCCGGCAATTTTGTGCCACACCCACAACCGCAGATGATTGTGGACCTCGCGACCGTGAATCGGTGGCGCGAGGATCCGCGCGCGCTCATCCTCGATGTGCGTATCCCCGAACGCTATCGTGGCGAGGTCGAGCCGCTCGATCCGCGCGCGGGGCACGTTCCCGGCGCGCGCAATGCGCCGATTGCCGGCAATTTGCAGAGCGCAACCGATATGCGTTTTCTTTCGCCGGCGGAGTTGCGCGCGCGGTACGACGCGCTCGGCGCGACGCGCGCGGAACGCGTGGTGGCGTACTGCGGCAGTGGCGTCAATGCGTGCCAGGCGATTTTCGCGCTGACGCTTGCCGGCATCGCCGACGCGCGCTTGTATCCGGGTTCGTGGAGCGAGTGGAGTCGCGACGCGCGTATGCCGGTGGCGACGGGCGCGGAGTGACGTGGCGGGAGGCGGGAGGCTCACAAGTGTAGGTTTTTAAGTGAGAGGAGTATCGGGCGACTCAAGTCGCTGCAACAAGCACGCCAAGTCGCCCTGCGGCGACTCGCACAGCCGACGAAGGTCGGCTTTGCGTAGTTGTTGCAGTGGTTTCAACCGCCCGACGGATGAGGATAAAGTGAATCTGACAGGTATCTTTGCTTTTCCCAAAGACTTGACGCCGCTACAACGGCGTAATTTTTTGAATGTGCAAATTGATGCGATTGGGGTGGGGATTGCCAGCGCGGCATCCCCATTTTTGCCGGTCTTTTTGGCGCGTCTCGGCGCGACGAATTTCCAGGTGGGTTTGTTGACCGCAATGCCTGCGGTCACCGGCTTGTTTCTGGCACTCGCGGTGGGACGATTGTTGCAAGGACAACGTCGTATCGTTCCCTGGTTCAGCGCCGCGCGCTTGATGGTGCTTTCGTCGTACGCGCTCACCGGCTTGGTGCCGTTCTTCGTGCCGCGCGAGTATCAAGTGAATGCGGTCCTGGCGATCTGGGCACTGGCGACGTTTCCCCAAGTGTTGTTGAACGTCGCTTTTTCGGTGGTGATGAACGCAGTGGCGGGACCGCGTCATCGGTACGATTTGTTGAGCCGGCGCTGGTCTATTCTGGGATTTACACAAGCCGTGATGGTCGCGCTTGTCGGGCAGGTTTTGGATCGGTTGGGATTTCCGTTCAACTATCAAATCGTTTTCATCGGTCTCTCGTTAGGCGGTTTGGTCAGTTTTTACTATTCCAGTCGCATCGCTTTGCCCGATGCTGAACCTCCCGCGCGAACGCAGGGTGAATCGGTGCGTGAACGTCTGCGTGGTTTTGTTGCGCTGATTCGCGGTCAGCCTGCATTCGTTTCGTTTATGCTCAAGCGATTTGTGTATTTTTCGGGAATCACGCTGGCGACGCCGTTGTTTCCACTGTACTATGTGCGTCAGGTGCAGGCGAGTGATGCGTGGATTGGCGCAATCAATATGACGCAAACGGCGATTATGCTGATTGGCTATTTGCTGTGGTCACGGCAATCGCGCGATCGCGGGGGACGCTTTGTGTTGCTCTGGACGACGTTCGGTTTGTCGTTATACCCGATTTTCACCGCGTTCACTCTGCGCGTCGAATTGCTTGTGTTGTACGCGGGACTGGCGGGAATTTTTCAGGCAGGGCTAGACCTGGTTTTCTTCGACGAGTTGATGAAAACTTTTCCTGCGCGATACAGCGCGACGTTTGTATCGGTAGCGCAAAGTTTGCAGTATCTTTCGACAGTTGCCTCGCCGCTCGTCGGCACGCTCCTTGCGGATTACATCGGTTTGGGCGGCGCGTTGATTGTGAGTGGCGTGTTGCGGTTGGTGGGCTTTGCGTTGTTCGCGATAGGGAAGAGATGAAAGAAGAGAGATGAGAGATGAGAGATGAAAGATGAAAGAGGAGAGAGGAGAGAACTGTGCTTTCATCTCTTCTCTTTCCTCTTTCATCTTTCCTCTATTTCGTCGCGAGCATAAACGCGTAGACAAAGCGTTCGTCGGTGCGGTGTGTAGGTGGGAATTTTTCGCGCAGACGATAGTTGCGTTCCATCTTGCTCCCGCGCGTTTTGTGCCACGCTTCGGCATAGCGCGCGAGAAAACGCGCCGAGGTGTCACGCGCGGCGATGGCTTCGACCGCGACCTGCGCCGCGAGTTTGCCGGCGATCATCGCGTTGATGATGCCGCCACCGGTCAGCGGATCCACTTGACGCGCCGCATCGCCGACGAGCATCACACCGTTGCCGACAATGCGCGCGGGCGGCAGCGCAACCGGCACGTTGCCGACGATGAGCGAAACCGGGTGACCACGCGCGAGGTTCGGTTGCGTTTCGATAAAGCGCGTGAGCAATTCGATGGGCTGCGCGCGACGCGGCAAATCGGCTTGCACTCCCAGACCCACATTTGCTTTGCCTTCGCCTTTGGGAAAAATCCACGCATAGCCGCCGGGCGCAAATTCTTCGCTGATGGTGTAGTATGTGCAGGTGGGATCAATGTCAATGCCCGCGAGCAAAAATTGCGCGCACACCATCGTATCGCGCAAAGCGAGTTGCGTGTCCAGTCCCGCCCAGCGGCCCACTTGCGCTTCAACACCATCGGCAGCGATGACGATGTGCGATTCGATGTCCACCGCGCGCGTGCCATCGTGAATTTTGATGCCGCGCACGTTGCCATTTTCGACCAGCACGCCGGTGGCGGATGTTTTGACGCGTACCGTCGCGCCGGCGCGCGCGGCGCGTTCGGCGAGCGCGCGGTCAAAGACGCGGCGTTCGAGGATGTAGCCGCGTCCGCCGCTAGCGCGTCGTGTTTGCGTTGCCCCGTTCGCGCGCGTGGTGATTTCGAGTTGATGGATTTCGGCGGCGATCCATTTTGAATCGGGTTCGATGAACTGCGCCAGTTGCTCGTGCCCCACGCCTTCGGCGCAGCGCACCGGCGAACCGATCTCCTGGCGTTTTTCGATGAGTAGCACCGCGAGTCCGGCGTGCGCGGCGATGTGCGCGGCGGTGGCGCCGCCAGGTCCCGCGCCAACGATGATGACATCGTATCGCCGCTGGAGTGTTTCACTGCGCGCGTCTGCTGTTCGCGCTTCGAGGTGCAGCGCGCCGACAGGACAGGCAAAGACGCAGTTTTCGCACTCGGTACAAGTGTCGTTGACCACAAGGCGCGTTTCGGCAAGCGTGAGCGCATCCACCGGGCAAACGCTGACACAACCCCCACAGTAACAACAGCGAGTCGAATCTACGATGACCATACACACCTCCCAACCACAATTATAGCGCGTTTTTGCAAGTTTGTCTTTCTCGTGATAAACTGCGAGTGTGATGCGTGAAACGTGAAACGTGGTACGTGAGACGCGAGACCTGAAACTTGACCTGAAACCTTAAAAACCTCAGGAGGTGTCAGCGATGACCAACGTAGCCGTTGTAACCGACAGTGCGGCGAGCATTCCCGAAGCCATCATCGAGAAATTGAAAATTCATTGGGTGCCGTACTACATTCATCGTGGGCAAGAAGTGCTGCGCGATCTGGTAACGATTCAGCGGGATGCGTTCTACAAGTGGTTGCCGACCGCGCGCGAGTTACCCAAGACAGCCAGCCCCGGTCCGGGCGACTATGTGCAGATGTACGAAGGGCTGGCGCAGAACGAAGGCGCGCGCGAGATCGTCAGTATTCACATGACGTCGAAGGGGAGTGGGGCGTACCAAGCGGCGCGCGTTGCCCAGCAGATGCTTTTGGAAAAGATTCCCAATTTGCGGATCGAAGTGATTGACACGTTGAACGTTTCGATGTGTCAGGGCTGGATGGTGATCGAAGCGGCGCGCAGCGCGCTCGCCGGCAAATCGTTGGAGGCGGTCGTTCAACAGGTGCGCCAGATGATGCCGGTGACGCGAATGATTCAGACCGCCGACACGCTCAAGTATTTGTATATGGGTGGGCGTATCGGCAAAGCCAAGCATCTGGTTGGCTCGCTGTTGAACATCAAACCGCTCATCGGAATGGAAGATGGGGTGATCGTGCCGCTGGGTCAGGCACGCAGTCGTCATCAGGCGTACGAGATGATGGCGCAGATGATCGAAGCCGCGGTGGGGCGAATGGGCAAAATCAAAATTGCATACGTGCACGCGGCAGCGCAAGAGGAAGCCGAAAAGATCAGACAACTGGTGGAGCAACGTCTGACGTGTGTCGAGTCCATCATTGCTGAACTGTCGCCGGCGCTGGGAGTGCACACCGGACCCGGTACGGCAGGGGTGTGTTATTATCCCGTTAAGGAAGGTGAATGACGGGGCACGAAAATTGCTATGCGTTTTGACATTTTCACGCTCTTTCCTGAAATGTTTGCGAGCGTTTTTGACGCCAGCATTTTGAAACGCGCGCGCGAGGCGCGACGCCTGGAAATCTTTTTGCACGATATTCGTGCGTACACCACCGACAAACATCACGTTACCGATGATTACGCGTACGCGGGTGGCGGTGGAATGGTGCTAAAGCCAGAGCCGATTTTCGCGGCGGTTGAAGCCGTGCTCGGCGCACCGCCGCGCGTGCCGGTGATTTTGCTCACCCCGCAGGGACGCGTCTTTCATCAAACGATTGCGCGTGAACTCGCGCAGCATCCCCACATCGCTCTGATTTGTGGGCATTATGAGGGAGTGGACGAGCGCGTTCGCGAACATCTGGCAACCGATGAAATTTCGATTGGCGATTACGTGCTGACCGGCGGCGAAATCCCGGCGATGGTGATTGTGGACGCGGTCGCGCGATTGATTCCCGGCGTGCTGGGGCATCCCAGCGCTGCCGCCAACGATTCGCACGCGTCGGGTTTGCTGGAGGGACCGCAGTACACGCGTCCCGCCGAGTTTCGGGGTTGGAAAGTGCCCGAGATTTTGCTTTCGGGGCATCACGCGCAAATCGAGAAATGGCGGCGGCAGCAGGCTTTGCGGCGCACCTGGGAACGCCGCCCCGATTTGCTCGCGCGCGCCAATCTAACGGAGGAAGATCGCGCGTTTCTGGAAACGCTCACGCAACCACAGCGCGCCTGACGCGCTCGCGCGCGAACAGGCGCGTCCACCTGTGGCACGCTGGATGGATGGGAGGCGTGAAAGAAGACGAAACTCAGGCAGGTTTGCAATGCTTACAGCGATGACGATAACGCCCCAATTGTTGTGCTGCGGCGTACGCCTGTTGAAACGTCTCAAAGGGACCGTACCACCTTCCATACTGATAGCGCGCGCGGCGATGGATGCCTTTGCCTTCGTTGCAAAATGAACAGGTGGAACGATGCACGCGCGCGTGATAGCCGGGGACGTGCCAGTCTACGTAAATGTGGTACGTCGCCATAGGATGTTCCCTTTACGGTCCAAAAACGCGCAGGGTGTTCTGTCCCAGAATTTTTTCCAGTTCCGTATTCGATAAACCCGCGTTGCGCACCTCGTCCAAAAACAGGTGCATCGCGGGTTCTTTTTGTCGTTTGGGATAGAGAATCAGTGGATAGTCGCTGCCGAACAAGATCTTGTCTGCGCCCACAATGTTGACAACGGTGCGAAAAATCGCCGGCGAATACAATAGCGGCGACGCGGCGGTATCGTAGAAAACATTTTGCGATGCCGCGCGCACTTCGGGCATTAGTTCGTAGAACGGATAGCCGCCGCCCCAATGCGCGAGCACCAGGCGCAACTCGGGCAGTTGACGCACCAGCGCGTAAATCGCTCCAAGCGATAACTGCCCTTTGCCCGGATAATCGTGTCCCACCGGCTCGTTCGTGTGGAGGACGAGGGGCACGCGCAGTTCGCTTGCCGCGCGCGCCAGTTGCATAAACGTGTCATCATCCAGACGAAATCCTTGTCCATCCGCGTTCAACTCTCCTACACCTGCCAGACCACTTTCGATGCAGCGGCGCAACTCGCGAATCGCCGCTGCGCCGGCGCGGGGCTGCACCGTGCACAGCACAATGAGGCGCGCGGGGTACTGCCGCGCGATTTCGATGAGCCACGTGTTTTGCTCCACGCATACGTCGTGATATTGCCATGCCCAGCCCACCACGACGGCGCGCTCGACACCGCTGGCGTCCATCGCCGCGAGCAACTCGGCAACGCCAATCGTGTGCGCGCGGGGACTGCGATACAGATAGCCAAAGAACGTGTCGCGTTCACCATAGCGCGCCCGCTGCGCAATCACGTCGGGTGAAAAGAGATGAGTGTGAGCATCAACGATCATCGCGATTCTCCGCGAGCACCGCGCGCGCGTCCCTCTCGTCTTGCTTCATCTGCTCGATGAGCGCGTCCACGCTGGCAAACTTTTTCTCGTCGCGCAGTCGTTTGACAAAGTGCACTTCGATCACCTGATCGTACAGGTCAGCGTCAAAATCAAAGATGTACACCTCGACCAGGCGTGGTCCTTTATCGAACGTTGGACGGACGCCGATGTTCGCCGCGCCACCGTACCACGTCTCACCGATTTTGACGCGCACGGCATAAATCCCATCAGCGGGAATGAGCCGCCGCTCGGCGATGGCTAGATTCGCCGTTGGAAAACCGAGCGCGCGTCCGCGCTTGTCCCCTTCGATGACGCGTCCGCGCACTGAAGGATACCGTCCCAAAAGTCGCGTCGCTGCGTCCATCTCTCCTTGCGCGATCAATTCACGCACGCGTGTACTCGAGACGATTTGCCCTTCGAGCGTGTAGGGTTCGACCACGGTGACGCTGAACCCCCATTCGCGTCCGAGCGCGCGCAAAAATTCCACATTCCCTTCACGTTTATAGCCAACCGCAAAATCCTTGCCACAGAGAATTTCGACCAGCTGCAAGTGCTGGACAAGCAACTCGATGAACGCGCGCGCGCGCATCTGGGAGGCTTCTAGACTGAACGGAAAGACGATGACGTAATCCAACTCGAACGCGCGCAGCCAATCCAGACGCTCTTCGATGGTGCTGAGATAGCAAAGGGATGAATGGGGTTGCAGGACCACCTTAGGGTGGGGATGCAAAGTGACCAGCGCGCTCGCTGCATTCCGCGCGCGCGCGCGTGCCACTACCTGCTGGATGAGATATTGATGCCCGCGATGAATCCCATCGAACGAGCCGATGGTGAGCACGGTCGGGCGATTCAGTTGAACGTTGTGAAGGTCGCGAAAGATTTCCATAGCGGTTGGAGATTGGAGGTTAGAGATTGGAGATTAGCGATGAGCGGTGGTATCACTGTGCGTATCATTCCTTCGGGATGACAAAGACCTTGGCGGGTTTCCATTCACCGGGGGTGCGGCTCTGTTCGAGCAAGGCGATGCACTCACCATCGGGTGCATAGACGCGCAAGAGCGGCGTAGCATAGGCACGCCCACAGTGCAATGTGTGACCATACTGAATGCGCCGCATATTTTCCGAGTTCACCGCGACCGCCTGAAAGTGGAGCAACGCCGCGTCAAGTGGATGTAGCAAGCGTTCGACGTACTGTTGCGCGAACGCCGTGCGCACTTGATCGAGCGTGACCGCATCCTCCAATCGAAAATTGCCGCTGGCAAGACGCGTCAGCGCGGTCAGACACGCGCCACAGCCCAAACGCGTGCCCAAATCGTGTGCCAGCGCGCGAAGGTAGGTGCCTTTGCTACAGTGCACTTCGAATTCCACATCGGGGAGCGCGATCTCGCGCAGGGTCAGTGAATAAATTTCGATGGGGCGTGCGTCGCGCGCTGGGGTGATGCCGCGCCGCGCCAGTTTGTACAGGCGTACGCCATCTTGTTTGATAGCGGAGTACGCCGGCGGGGTTTGGACACTGGTGCCGAGAAAACTCATCAGCGCGTCTTTCACCTGTTGGCGCGTGACGGTCACGGCGTTCTGCGCGAGGATCGTGCCGGTAGCGTCGTATGTGTCTGTGATGATGCCCAGGCGGACGCGCGCGCGATAGGTCTTGGCGTGTTCGGTCAGATATTCGCTGACGCGCACCGCGCGTCCCAGACAAACAAGGAGCACACCCGTCGCGAGAGGATCGAGTGTGCCCGCGTGCCCGACGCGCACACCGCGCGCCATCCGTCGAATCACCGCCACCACATCGTGCGAGGTGTATCCCTGGGGCTTGTTGATGTTGAGAATACCGTTCAAGCCGCGCGGCGCGAGTGCACGCGGCGGCAGATCCAGTTGAAAGGGGCACGGATGCGGCGCACCGCAGATAGCACAAGACATAGTGGATGGAATAGTTATACTCGCTCTGACCCCAGCGACTTTTTGATTTCCTGCAACACGCGTTCGCGCACGGTGCTGAGAGGACCATCCAGCAAGACCCCGGCGGCTTGTTTGTGGCCCCCACCGCCCAGCCGTGTGGCGATGCTCGATACATCATAGCCCACGCGCGAACGCAAGCCCACATCAATCTTGCCGTTTTCTTTTTCGATAAAGAGCACGGCAATTTTGGCATCTTCGACGCTCAACAGTTGGTTGATGATGCCACTTGCGCCGTTGCTGTTCAACCCCAGTTCGCGTTGCAGGCGATAAGGCACCTCTGCCCACAGAATGATGCCATCGAGCGTGGCGTTCATAAACACTTTGCCCCGCAGACGTAAAGCCGCGAGCGGAATCTGGTTGAACGAGCGTTCGATGATGTCGGGAATCGAACCGCCGGCTTCGATGAGCGCGGTGACTGCTCTGAACGTGTCTACGGTCGTGTTCGAGGTGCGAAAACCCAGTGTATCCGTGATGATGCCGGTGAGCAGGCATTGTGCCAGATCACGATCGAGTGGCACATCGAGCGCGCGAATGAGGCGATAAATAATCTCGGCGGTCGAAGCGGCGTGACGATCTACATAGTTGAGCGGTGCAAAGTTATCGTTGGTAATGTGGTGGTCAATCACCAGTGTTGGGCGGGTAGCGAATTTGGTCGGGTTGTATGCCGCGCCAAAACGATCCGCCGCGCTGCCGTCGAGATACACCAGCAAGTCCTCATCACCGGGCAAGACGGGCTTGAGTTCTGTAGCGCCGGGCAAATAGTTGAAGGTGTTGGGAACATGATCGTGACAGGCAACCGTCACCGACTTGCCCAGACGTCGCAATGCCAGCATCAGCGCGAGCGTCGAACCGATGCAATCACCATCGGGCATGATGTGCGCCGCGATGAAAATTTTGTGATAACGTCGCAACAGGTCAACGGTTTGTTCAAATGAGAGCAGCGTACCCATCGTCCTTCGTCCTTCGTTCGTCGTTCGTCATTTGTCACGATTCAATTCCTCCAGCACTTGCAAAAAGCGTTCGCTGCGCTCGATAGCAGGGTCGAGGAGGAACTGCACCTGCGGTGCAAAGCGCAGGTTGAGGCTGTGCGCCAGATGATACCTGAAAAAGCCGGTGGCGTGGTGCAATGCGTCCATCTGGTCGCGTGTGGCTTGTTCGTCATCCCGAACGGGCGCGACGAAAATTTTCGCGTGTCGCAAATCGTGACTCACTTCGACGCGCGTGACGTTGAGGTGTGCCAGACGCGGGTCATTCACCTGGCGCTCACACAAGAGGCTGATTTCCTGATGAATGCGCTGGCTGACCCGCGCGGCGCGATAGCCAGCCATAGTTTAACTCACTTTCACCTTTTGATAAAATTCCAGTTGGTCACCTGGCTGGAAATCGCCAAAGCCTTCGAGCATCATACCGCATTCGTATCCTTCGGCGACTTCTTTGACATCCTCGGTAAAACGTTTGAGTGAGGCGATGGGGCCTTTGAAGATTTCCGTGCCATTGCGCAACACGCGCGCGGTGCCGTGACGGACCGCTTTACCCTGGATGATGCGCAAGCCGGCGACCGTCTGTTTTTTCACGCGAAAGGTCTGGAGTACTTGCGCGTGTCCTATCAAACGCTCTTCGTACACCGGCTCCAGCATTCCTTTGAGTGCCTTGTCAATGTCTTCGATGAGTTTGTAGATGATGTTGTACTGACGTAGGTCCACCCCTTCGCTTTCGGCAAGCGATTGCGCGGCGGCTTCTACCCCCACGTTAAAACCGATGACGATACCCTGCGAGGCAACGGCAAGCATCACATCGGAGCGCGTGATCGAGCCAATGCCTTGATGAATGATTTTGACTTTGATTTTTTCGTCGCCTAATTTTTCGAGTGAGGAGACAATCGGCTCGAGCGAACCCTGCACATCGGCTTTGATGATGAGGTTGAGTTCCTTGACGTTGCCGGCTTGAAATTGTGCGAACAGGTCGTTGAGACTGACGGCGCGGCGGGCTTGTTGTTCGGCGGCGCGCTGTGCCAGCGCGCGTTCCGCCGCGCGCGTGCGTGCCTCGCGTTCGTCATCGAGGACCACGAATTTTTCGCCAGCGGGTGGCGCATCGGACAAGCCGGTGACCGCGACGGGATCGGCGGGACCGGCTTCTTTGACCGACTCACCGCGATCGTTGAACATTGCGCGGATTCTACCCCACACGCTACCGATCCACACAATATCGCCGACATGAAGAGTGCCGTCTTGCACCAGGAGGGTTGCCATCGCGCCTTGCTGTTTATCCAACTTGGATTCGATGACGATGCCGCGCGCGGGTTGCTGGGGGTTGGCGCGCCAATCGGCGAGTTCTGCCACCAGCAAAATATTTTCCAGTAAATCGTCAATGCCGATTTTTTGTTTGGCGGAGAGGGGCACCACCATCACTTCGTCCTTACCGCCATACACCGCCAGTCCCATCTCCGCGAGTTGTTGCTTGACCCGTTCAGGGTTGGCGTTGGGTTTGTCAATCTTGTTCAGCGCGATGATGATGGGCACCTGGGCGGCGCGCGCGTGCGCGATCGCTTCGCGCGTCTGGGGCATTACGCCGTCATCTGCTGCGACGACGATGACCGCGATGTCGGTGGCTTGCGCGCCGCGCGCGCGCATTTCGGTAAACGCCTCGTGACCCGGCGTATCGAGAAACGTGATGCGTTTGCCGTTGTGAGTCACCTGATACGCGCCGATGTGCTGGGTGATACCGCCGGCTTCGCCCGCGGCGACGTTGGCATGGCGAATCGCATCGAGAATCGAAGTTTTGCCGTGATCCACGTGCCCCATCACCGTGACGACCGGTGGACGCGGCATCAGTCTGGCGAGTTCCTCTTCGGTGTATTCGTGTTTTTTGGGAATGCTGGTCAAAGTGGCCACCGGGGCTTGAACAACTTCGGGTTTCTTTTCGATGACTTCGAAGCCCAGTTCGTTCGCGACGAGTGCCGCTGTGTCAAAGTCAATCGGCTGGTTGATGTTTGCCATAATGCCGTTTGCCATCAGTTTCTTGATGATGTCAATGGGACCCACCTGGAGAGTGGCGGCAAGTTCGCGCACTGTCAAAGTTTCTGGTAATTCAACAGGCGGTTTTGGAGGTGGCGGTGGCGCGCTCGGTGCAGCGACGGCTGCCAGTGTGCCAGGTGTCTGCGTTCCTCTCGGCGTTACGTTCACTTTGGGTACATTGGGTTTTATGGCAGATGGCGCAGGACGCGCCTCGCGTTTGGGAGTAGCAGGTGGTCGCGCGGGATGAACGGGTTTAGGTGCGCCGGGAACGCGTGCGGTCTGCGCCGGTTTGTTTGTTCCTGTCCCTGGCGTGCGCGCTTGCTGTGACGGTCTGGGTGTGGTGGGTGCGCGTGGTGTGGACGTACCGGCTTGACTATCCCCTTTGCGCCCTGGCGCGTGAGGTGATTTGGTGGCAGGTGCATTCTTTTTCCTGTGTTCATCCCGTTTGGGTTTCTGGTCGGACATAAGCGATCTCCTTTCCGATTCTGGTCCATCGCGCGCGGACGCGTGCAAACACCAAGGCGTCGCTGGACGCACGCCTCGCGTTGGATCAAGTCTGTATGGGCAATCGGCAGAGGGGACTGTACGCGCAGAGAGTGCACACCGCAGGGTGCGGTGCACTGCGCAGAGCAGGGGAGGAGAACAGGGGAAGCGACGGGCGGTGTCTAGACGTTCATAGTGCTTCTCCCTTGCTCTGCGCTTGTGCAGCGCGTAACGTCCCGCGAGACGACTGCAATCATAGGGTTGCGTTTTTGGGCACTGCGTTCATTTGTTCGCGCGGCGGCAGTGTCGCCGCGAATTCGCGCAAGCGCGCGAGATCCTCTTGACCAATCGGCATTTGCAGGTGAAGGGCACGCTCTAACTGTGCGGGCGCGCTCAAAATCTTGTCCCAGCAGTCGCGCGTGCGGCACAGGTACGCCCCGCGTCCCGCGCGTTTACCGGTCGCATCGGCAAGAACGCGCTGTTCGGGTGTGCGCACAATGCGCACGAGTTCACGTTTGGCGCGCACGGCGCGACAGGCAATACACGTGCGTTGAGGAATGTGTTTGGTACCCATGGAAGGTCAAATGAGCCAATGTGCCAATGAGCCAAATGTGTCAATGAGCCAGTGATCCAAATGTGCCAAACTAGCCAAATGTGCCAAAAGGAAATTTGGCATTTTGGGGCGCGTTTGGCATCTTTGGCACGTTTGGTATCTCTGGCACGTTTGGCATCTCTGGCACGTTTGGCGTATTTGGCTATATTTCCTCTTCTTCCCACTCCTGGCGTCGTCCGCCTTTGCGTTTGCGCTTGGCGACTACTTTGCCCAGTTCTTCGTCGTATTCCAGGATCACGCGTTTACGGCGATCCATTTTGCGTTTGAATTTTTCCTCGTACAGTTCTTCGTCATCGGTAAATTCTGCCAGTGCTTGCTCGAAACTAATGTCGGGTTCTGGTTCTGGAGCGGGTGCTTCTGGTGGGATCGCGCTCGCGGCGGGCGTCGCGGTGAGCGTTTCGCCGACAGTGGTCTGGGCAGGAGCGACCTCGGCGGGTGCGCTTTCTACCGCGACGGGTGTTGCAGGTTCGCTGATGGGTTCCGGTGTTCCCGCCGTGGCTGCCTCAGGTGTTGGTGTTTCCGGCAGGGAGGCTTGCATGACCTCAGGTGTTGGTGTTTCTGGAAGAGAGGCTGGAATGGTCTCAGGTGTCACTGACTCTGCCGCAGGCATTGCCGCCGCTTCTTCTGACGGTGTTACCGCTTTTTCTGACGGTGTTACCGTTTCTTCGTCCTTGATGAGTGCCTCCCACTCGGCAAGAGCCGCGCGCGCGGCGAGTTGTTCGGGCGTTGGCGTGGTCACCGTTTCTGCGGGTGCGCTTGCCGCTTCGAGTTGCGCGTCACTCTTGATGTCAATCCGCCAGCCGGTCAAGCGTGCTGCCAGACGCGCGTTCTGTCCCTCTTTCCCGATAGCGAGTGAGAGTTGTTTTTGTTCCACGATGACGTTCGCGACCTTGTCGCCGTTTTCGTCTTCGTAGGGTTCTACCGAGAGGACTTTGGCTGGGCTGAGTGCGTTGGCAATGAATTTGACCGGATCGGGACTCCATTCGACCACGTCAATCTTTTCGCCGTTCAGTTCGTTGACGATGGCCTGAATCCGGATGCCGCGTTGCCCGACGCACGCGCCGACGGGATCAATGCCATCTTGCAGTGCGGCGACGGCGATTTTGGAACGCGAACCGGCTTCGCGCGCAATCGCTTTGATTTCGACCAGACCCTGGAAAATTTCTGGCACTTCGAGTTCAAAGAGCCGTCGCAAAAAATTGCGATGCGTGCGCGACAGGATGATTTGTGGTCCGCGTGCCGTTTTGTTCACTTCGACGATATAAGCGCGAATCTTCTGGTTGGGTCGGTACCGCTCGGTGGGAATTTGCTCACTTTGCGGCATCTGCGCTTCGACTTTGCCCAGATTGACGGTGATGTTTTGCCGATCAACGCTGTGCACTGTTCCCAGGACAATTTCGCCTTCGCGTTGGGCAAACTGCTGATAGAGCGCATCCCGTTCGGCTTCGCGGATGCGTTGCATAATCACTTGTTTGGCGGCTTGCGCGGCGATGCGCCCAAAATCGTCGGGCGTGGATTCGATTTTGATGGTCGAGCCGACCTGAGCCATTGGATCGTACGCCCGCGCTTCCTGTAAGGAGATTTCCAGGCGTCGGTCGCGTACTTCGTCCACGACGGTTTTCAGCGCAAAGATTTTGACCTTGCCCGTCGTCGGGTCAATCTGCGCGCTGATGTTTTGTCCGCCGCCAAAATTGCGCTTGTAGGCGGACACCAGCGCGTGCTCGACGGCTTGAATCACCACTTCTTTCGTCAAGCCGCGATCATTGCATAATTGGGTGATAGCCACGAGAAAATCGTTCTTCACGTGCGTGTTCCTCAGCGAGAGATTGGAGATTAGAGATTCCTAATCTCAAATCTCCAATCTCTAATCTCTAATCTCTGAAACCTTGCCAGATAACAAGAAAAGTGGGATTGCGCCCACTTTTACGAAGAAGGTGTGTGGAGGTTGACGGTTGCAAGTATAGCATAACCTTCAAAATTGTGCAAATCGTTTGACAGTCCCTGTGGTTTGATATATGATGGACAAGTGGGTTTACCGATGCGGTACGGAGAGGCAGTCTCGCGCGAAAGAGAGATCGCGCTGGTGATTCGTTCCGAGGATGCGCTACGGATTGCGAACGCGCTCGCGCGGCTGAGAATGTTAGGGCCCTATCAACTTGTGCCTGCCAGCGTGCAGCGTATTCACGATGTGTATTTTGATACCCCTGCCGGGGCATTGCAGGCACAGCGTGCCGCGCTGCGCCTCCGGCGCATCAACGGAGAGATGCTGGTGACGTTCAAAGCGTCGCTGCTGGACGCGCCGCGCCAGGTACGCACGCGGCTAGAGATTGAACTCCCGTGGTCACGCGCCGCCTTTGAACGCATTGCCCGCGCGCTATCCGCGCGCGGTATCGGGGTATCGCCTGGAGATGCGGTATATCAGCACAACGCGCGCGAGACGTTTCGACGCGCGGGACTGGGCGCGGTGCAAGAGCGGCAGACGTTTCGGCGCGTGCGCTATGTCCTCGCTGCTTCAGGAGAGATAGGCGCGGAACTGGTGTTGGATCGGACGGGTTTTATTTTCGGCACGCAACGTGTGCATCTGTGCGAGGTCGAGATTGAAGCCAGGCGCGCGCGAACGCGTCTCGATGTGCTCGCGCGTCACTTGATGCAATTCGCGCCGGTGCTCCAGCCTTGGTACAGCAAACTCGCGACGGGTCTCGCGATCCAGACTTTGCTCCAGCAAGGCGCGCTGGAAGAACTGGTGGATGCAGATGCTCATCTGACACCGGCGGGGTTGGATCGCATCCGTCGTGTGGTGGAGCAGACCCAGCGTGGTGTTCTGTAAAAAAGTTGGAGGTATAAGACTGTTGGCGATCGTCTGTCGGCAGTCGTAATGAGGAGGGACTTTGTCCACAGAAGAGACATTCCACTTTCCCCCGCTCCCGCGTACGCTCGAGGAGACAGGTTTGACCCTGACGACGATGGCACATCTTGTGCTCAAGGTGTTGTATGTGCACGGTTCGCTGCTGGCGCATGAAATTGCCGACATTGTGAAACTGCCACACGCGATGGTGATGGAGGATGTGCTGGATCACTTGCGCCGCGAACGTTTGGTCGAAGTCAAAGGTTCGACTGCGGTGGACAAAGCGACGTATCGTTATACGTTGCTCCAGCGCGGTCACGCGCGCGCGCGGGAATTGATGCAACACAATCAATACATTGGGCCTGCCCCGGTCACACTGGCGGCGTATGCCGAACGTGTCTATGCCCAATCGCTGGCAAAGCATACGATTAGCGACGAGGCGTTACGGCGCATCCTGTCGCCGTTGGTGTTGAACGATGCGCTCATCGCGCAATTGGGTCCGGCGATCAATTCGGGCAAAGTGGTGTTTCTCTTTGGCAATGTGGGCAATGGCAAGACGACTATCGCCGAGTTGATTGGCGCCAATCTCCCCGGCGCCATCTGGATTCCTTACGCGATTGAAGCAGAGGGGCACATCATTCGCGTGTTCGATGCGCGTCATCATCACGTCATCACCGCACAAACCCCCGGCGTACGCTCTGGCGTATTGCGCTACTTGCCGGGCGAGTCGGTGCGGTACGATCAACGCTGGGTGCTCATTCGTCGTCCGGTGGTTATCGTGGGGGGTGAGTTGACGTTGAAGAATTTGAATTTGATTTTCGATCCCGTCGCGCAGTTTTATGAAGCACCGTATCAAATGAAGGCGAATGGGGGAATGTTTCTGGTGGACGATCTGGGGCGGCAGCGGATTCGACCGCAGACCTTGTTGAATCGCTGGATCGTTCCACTGGAAAAACGCGTGGATCACCTGACGCTAGTAGGCGGACAGCGGATTGATGTGCCGTTCGATGTGCTCTTGATTTTTGCCACGAATCTCCAGCCGACGGATTTGGTGGACGAAGCGTATCTGCGGCGCATTCGCTACAAGATTTGTGTGCCCGATCCAACGTGGGACGAGTATCGCGAGATTTTCAAACGTGAAGCGGCGCGGTATAACATTCCTTACTCGGAACAAGTGATGCAGTATCTGATTAACGAGTACTATCTCAAGCCGCAACGTCCACCGCGCGGCGCGCATCCGCGCGATCTGGTCGAGGGGTTGGTGCATCTGGCGCGCTTTCGCAAAACGTCGCCGCAGATGACCAAAGAGACGATTGATCTGGCGTGTATGCCGTACTTTTTGAAAAAAGCGGATGACGCGTAGTCTCGGTTACGCGGGGCGGGCGAACTGGATGACGCCGTGTGTGCCGTTGACACACCACGCCGGGTCTTGCGCGTGCAGACGCTCTGCAACACCGGCGCCGAGTCCCACCACGACCTCGGACTTGAGTACGCGCAGGGCAACGAGCGGTGCGGGAAAATGCGCCACGGCGCTCTGGAAGGGTGTGGTGGGGTCCCAGTGACAATCGCCTACCAGCCGCCGATAGTTGGCATCGCCTTTGCAGATGACGAGGGTGGCGCGCGCCAGCACGTCGTACAAGTCGGTGGGCATATCGTGGAAGAACGAGCCGCTTGTCCAGAAGGGGTGTGTGTTCAAGACGATGTGGTTCTGATTCAACGCGCTGACAAGTCGTTGCACCAGTTGCGCTAGCGCGGGTGTAGCGACATTCGCAAACGCGTCAAGCACCTCTTGCACATCTTGCGGTGTGGCATCGGAAACGAAGGTGGGCTGAGGTTTCAGGTGCAGGACTATTTGGGTCGCGCGCTGGGTGCGCAACAGAAAATCCACCAGTGCCAGATCGAAGCCGAGTTCTACACCGGCATTATCGCAAATAACATCTATCCGCCCGCCGGCGCGATCTAAGAATTCGCGCACGCGCGGACGATCATCCACGAGGAGTGCGGCGGTGTCCGCTGGGCGGGCAGCGATGAGGCCGCGCATACTCAAGTCGGCGCGGTTGCCCCACACACAGGCAGCCATCAGCGTATCGAACGCGCGCGTCGCGTCGGTGGGGAGATGGGTGAGCATCGTGTTGACCGCGTGCGGCGCGCGTTCGGGGTGTAATTCTGCGCGTTTGATGGGGGCGTAGGGATCGCGGTGATACCATTCGCCGTCACGAAAATAATGGGTCGCTTCGAGCAGGCGACGATAGAAGAACGCTTCTGCCCAATACCAGGGGAGGTCGAGCCAGGTTTTTCCGACATAAGCGCGCGCTTGCGCGTTCCACAGATCGCGGTCGGCGGTGTCTTCACGCAAGAGTTGGACAGTGCCACCGACGATCTCGGCGCGCAGCGCGCGCAACGCGTCCACGATGTTGGGCGGATAGGTGTTGACGGTGATGACCTCGTCAATGATTGCCGGCACGCGCGTCTGAAATGTTTTTTGGGCGAACGAGCCGGGTTCCGAGGTCAGTAACAGAGGGGGGAGGGTGGGCATACGATGGTCAGCGCGGCTAGGTTTTGCGTTTGAGGGTTATGTACGCTCCGAGCACAAAGGTGAGCAAGCCCGCGAGCGTGCCCGCGCTGGCGGCAAGAAAGGGTGTGCGCGAGCCATAGCCGGGATTGATGGGACGGTCGGGGCTGTACTCGCGCTGGAGGAGTTTGCCCCAATCGGTTTTGAGTGCGGCTTGGGCACGCGCTTTGCCGATGAAGGGATACCAGTACCAGTTGTGATAAATGTTCGAGGCGGCGAACGACCAGGGGACCAGGGGCGTTCGCAACAACAAGTGTTCGAACGGTTTGAGCGCTCCGTGATAAATTTGATGTTGCCCCCACGAGGCAAACGTGTTTTCGTACGCGCTAAAGTGCCAGTTCTCCTCTGCCGCGTCCACATCGCCGACAAATTTGATTTCGCGTGGATCGCCCACGCCCAAGCCGCGTTCATGCGCGCGGCGAATAAAGCGCAGCCGTAGCGGGTCCAGACCCATTATTTTGGCAGAGGTCGCGTCAATTGCCACCGGATCGGCACTGGCAAGGATGACGTTTTTGATGTGCCAGCGCATCGCGCGCGGTCCGGGTCCCTCGCCGGCAATTGTGCCGTCCATCACACAAAAGATGCCGGTGTGAATGTCTTGCTGGATTTGCAAGAGATCAACGAGCGTATCGTCAATCACACTGTGCGTCCAGTGGCGTTTTTGATCGAGCAAACCGCCGAACGCGTTTTTCATCGCGCCGGTGACGTGAGTAAACACGTGCGTCTTGACCGTTGGCAGGTGCAAGACATTTTTACCATAGAGCAGTTTGGGGATGCGTACGCCATCGCGATACACTTGATCGAGCACGAGGAACGGTTGTTTGGGTTCGTAGATGACCCACTCCATTTCGGGGCTGTAGGTTTCTGCGGTACGCAAACCGTACTTGTCTTGAACGTACTTGTGCCGATTATTGATTTGACCTTCTCGCCCGTTGACAACGACGGTATCGTTGTGCGTGGCAATGATTTTGTCGCGGGCATAGCCGTCTGCCAGCAGGGTGCGCACCACGCCTTCCAGTTGCCAGGGAGTGGTCGAACAGCCGGGATACCAGATTTGCCACGAGATATTAATCTTGAGAAGCGTGTCTTTGTCTTTGGGCAAGTTGGCGGTGTAGTTGACAAGGCGCATCAAGCGCGCATAATCTTCGAGTACCGTTTGGGGAGAGGTGCGCAAAATCGCCACCTGACCGCGTCCCGGAAAATTCTTTGGATCAATCATTGTGCCTCCAGGTGTAAATGTCGTTAAGAGTATAGTCCAAATTCGCGAGTTTGTCTAATCGGTTGCTTAGACATTTGATTATTTTGTGGTATAATGCGTTTGTTTACCGATGTGGCAAGCCGCGTCCCCTCCCCACGCCGCTCTGCGGCGTGAGGAGGGGGAGACAAGGGAATAGGGGTGTGGGCGGGCGGCGAAGCCGCCCGCCCACACCCCATCTCCCCCTGCTCTCCCCGCAAAGCGGGGAGAGCCAGGGGGCGGAGG
>Ga0209101_1000781_pt1 | contig 25545 bp, 24 predicted proteins | sample ConPoolayeCmetaG_FD_185481 | JGI IMG/M metagenome (GOLD analysis project Ga0209101, IMG submission 185481) | Hot spring microbial mat communities from California, USA to study Microbial Dark Matter (Phase II) - Cone Pool mat layer C metaG... ...
ACGGGCAGCCCTCGCGCGATCCGCGTCACGCGCAGCCCGAGCGGCTTGAGCAGCTTCGCAAGGTACAGGGCCGTCGCCTCGCCTTCCGCGGTCGGATTCGTCGCGAGGATGATTTCCCGAACCGCGGAGTCGCGGACGCGGACCAGCAGGGGCGCGATCTTCAGGTCGTCCGGCCCGATGCCATCGAGCGGCGCCAGCGTGCCGTGGAGCACGTGATAGCGGCCGCGGTACTCGCGCGCTCGTTCGATCGCGAGCAAGTCCGCGGGCTCCTCCACGACACAGATGACATCGGCCGTGCGCTGCGTATCCGTGCAGATGTCGCAGGGATCGCGCTCCGTCAGCGCAAAGCACTGGGAGCACAGCCGGGTGTCCCGCTTGACCGCCAGCACCGCTTCCGCGAGCGCTTCCGCGTAGGAGGCATCGGCCCGCAAGATATGGAAGGCGAGCCGTCCGGCAGTCTTCTCGCCGATCCCCGGAAGCCGCGCGAGCTCCCGGATGAGTCGAGCCATGGCAGGAGGCTGGGCCATTGGAGTTCAGGGCATCCCGGGAAGCTTGAGACCACCCGTCAGCCGCGACATCTCCTCGGCCATCATCTGCTGGGCCGCCCGGATGCCGTCGTTCACGGCCGCGACCACGAGATCCTGGATCATGTCGCGATCGGGGTGCTCGAGAAGGCTCGGGTCGATGGATACCGCCAGCACCTCGAGCCGTCCGGTGACCGTCACCGTCACCATGCCACCACCCGCCCGACCTTCGACCGTCCGCGAGGCCAGCTCCTGCTGGGCGGCGCTGAAACGCTCCTGCAGCTTCGAAGCCTGCTCGAGGAGACCTCCGAGATCGAACCCCTTTGCCATGGCCTGCTCCTTCACCTCAGGATCTGCGCTCGCGCACGCCCCGGACCTCGGCCCCGAACATCTCCACCGCAGCCTGCACCACGGGATCGGCCAGTGCGTCGGCCGGTTCTCCGGCCGAGCGGCCTGCCCCGCGGGATGCGGCGTCGGCAGTGGGAAGCGGCCCGACATCCACGCGCAGGGGCCGCCCCGCGACCTCGGAGGCGATCCGCTCGAGGACGGCGAGACTGTCCGGCGCTCCGAGATCGCGGCGCATGCCCTCGCTGGGGATGCCGATCCGTACGACCTCACCCTCGACGCCGAGCACCCGTCCCGTCACTAGCCCCATGAAGAGGCTGATGCGCTCGCCGCGCACCCGCGCACAGAAGGCCTCCCAGAACGACTCCTCCGCCACAGCCGGCTCCGGGGCGACAGACGTGGCCGCGCGTGCTCGCGGATGGCCCGTCGAGACTGCTCGTAGCTTGGCCGACTCCCCGTCCTCGCTGCGCAGTCCGCGGGCATCCCGCCCGAGGGCGTCGAGGCGGGCCAGAATCTCGTCCACCGGAAGCAGCGGCGGAAGCGTGGCCAGCCGCAGGAGACGCATCTCGAGGACCAGCTGCGGATCGGCCGTTCGCGCTGGTTGTGCCAGGACGGCATCGGCGTCGAGCAGGAGCTGAAAAAGCCGCTGCACGTCGTCGCTCGAGCGGCGGCTCGCCTGGGCGGTGAGGGTCGCCACTTCTCCCTCCGGAAGACCCGCCAAGAGATCCGGATCGTGCGTCACCGCGAGCACGGCAAGATGCCGGAAGTGTTCGAGCAGGTCGCGACAAAAGCGCTGCGCATCGTACCCCGCCTGGTACAAGCGGCCGAGCGCACGCAAACATGCCGCGGGATCGCGCGCCAGCACGGCATCGGCGACCTCCACCACCAGGCGGCGATCCGCTGCTCCGAGCAGCGTGCGCACGCTCTCCTCGCTCACGCATCCCTCGGCCGCCGTCAGCACCTGCTCCAGCAACGACTGTGCATCGCGCAAGCTGCCCTCCGCCTCGCGCGCGATCAGGGCCAGACTTTCACTCGAGAGCGCTGCGCCTTCCGCCTCGCAGATCCGTGCGAGGTGCGCGGCGATCTCCGCCACGCCGATGCGTCGGAGATCGTAGCGCTGACAGCGCGAGAGCACGGTCGGCAACACTTTGTGCGGATCGGTCGTCGCGAAGATGAACTTCACATGCTCGGGCGGTTCCTCGAGCGTTTTCAGCAGCGCGTTGAAGGAATGCGACGAGAGCATGTGCACCTCGTCGATGATGTAGATCTTGAAACGACTCTTGATCGGCCGGTGCGCGACGGTCTCCATCAGGTCCCGCATCTTGTCGACTTGGGTGTGCGAGGCCCCGTCGATCTCGAGGACGTCGAAGGCCGTACCCTCCGTGATCTCTCGGCAGGTCGAGCAGACGTTGCACGGCACGGGCGTCGGGCCAGCCTCGCAGTCGAGCGCCTTGGCGAGGATACGCGCCGTCGTCGTTTTGCCGACCCCGCGAGGACCGGCGAAGAGAAACGCATGCGCGATGCGACCGGCCCGAATGGCGGCTGCGAGGGTCTGCGTGACGTGCTCCTGCCCGATGACGTCCTCGAATCGCTGCGGGCGGAGCCGACGCGCGAGAACCTGATAGCCAGCCATCGCGTCAGGTCGCCTTGGGCGCGCCACAAATTGGTCGGGGCGACCGGCGGTAGTGGCCAGGGTGCCCTGCGGCGCAGCCGGACATTCGGTACCGTTGCTCCCTTCCGGGCCTGGCGGGGTTCGCGACGCCGTCTCGCGCAGGACCTGACCACCACCGCCCGTCACCCCGGGCGTGGTTGGAGGCTACCCTCCCCGCCTCTGGCACGCAAGGCGAACGGAGAGGGTGGGATTCGAACCCACGGTACCTGTGAAGGTACACACGCTCTCCAGGCGTGCCCCTTCGACCACTCGGGCACCTCTCCGCCGTCTTCACCGTCGCAGAACTCGCGGCCACGGGCAACCCGATCGCCAGCGGCCACCTGCACGGATGGCTCCGGGAGCCGTTCCGGAGGCACCCGCTGCGCATGCGGCTCCGAGCGGAGAGGGGGGGATTCGAACCCCCGATGCCACGAGGGCATACACGATTTCGAGTCGTGCCGTTTCAACCGGGCTCACGCACCTCTCCCAGCGTCGTCGCGTCTAGCACAGCCCTCCGAAGGAGTCGACGTATCACTCCGCCAGGCGACGGCGCGCACGAAAGAACGCGCGAAGCAGCGCGCGGCTCTCATCGCTCGCGACTCCTCGGGTCACCTCCAAGCGATGGTTGAGGCGGGAATCGTCTCCGAGGCGATACAACGATCGCGCTGCTCCCGCCTTGGGATCGTCGCATCCGTAGACCACGCGCGCCACCCGGGCGTGGAGTGCCGCTCCCATGCACATGGGACACGGCTCCACGGTCGTGTACAGCACCGCCCCGGGGAGGCGATAACTCCCGGCGGCCCGTGCTGCCGCGCGCAGCGCCAGGATCTCGGCGTGCGCCGTCGGGTCACAGTGGCCGATGGGGGCATTCCCCGCGCGTGCAAGCAGACGGCCCGCGAGCACGACAACCGCCCCGACCGGGACCTCGCCTCGGGCGCCCGCTGCGGCTGCCTCGCGCAGCGCCTCCTGCATCCACCGCTGATCGGGCTCGACGGCGCTGGCCGCCAAGCCCGATCCGGCAACCGGTCCGCTGTCAGTGGCCGCCGTGCTCGCCAGCGTTCTCCTTCTTCTCGCCACCGGCCTCGCCGCCACCCTCCGCCGCGGCTTCCTCCTGGCACTTCTTCACGTCGGCCTCGCTGATGACCATGGTTTCGGCCACCTCGGACGGCGTCCGGCCCGTCTTGAGATACCGCAAGACCTGCTTGCAGTTCACCTCCGCAAGCGCGTTGGTCGCGAGCATGACGCTCGCTCCGAGCAGCAGAACACCTGGCTTCATTGTCGTCGAGCCTCCTTCGCGCGCAGTGCGCGGGTGTCGGTGCCCCGAGCAGTGGGGCTATGCCTGCGCCATACCAAACCCGCGCGGCCAGGGAAAGTTACGGTCGTCGCCGTCCCCCCGACGCCCGGCGCTTTTCTTCTCTGGTGCAGGGCACACTTGCACAGGCGGTGCTGGCACGATAGCAATGTACCATCGAGCGGAGAGCCGACGGACCAGCGCCCTATGGCAAGCACTGTGGACGAGTGGGTGCAACTCGCGACGCGGGTCCCCAGAGACCTACACCGTCGAGTCAAGGCACACTGTATTCGCGCGGACATCTCGATGATGGCCTTCGTGGTCCGTGCGCTGGAGGAACGACTCGCGCGCGAGGCTGGCAGGAAGAGCGAGCGGCGCCGCCCGCGCGGTTGAGCCTCGCGCCCCGCTCGCCGGTCACGATCGCGCGCGCCGGTCACGGCGTCCGGCGGCCTGGGCCGCAGCCACGAGACGCCCTGCCCCCCGTACGTTGGCCCAGGCGCGCACGCCACCTCCTGCCGTCACGACGAGCGTGGCGGCATTGGCCAGGCGCCGCGGCCGCTCGGCGGCGAGCTGCACACCCTCGAGGGGCAAGGCGAGGGTCGTGGGCCGCAACGCTCCCCAGCGGGCGAGGAAGCGGCGATCGGTGACCAGGAACATCGTTCGGCGCAGGCGAAGGATCGGCCGGACAAAGCCGCTCGCCGCGATGGCCAGACCGACCAGCGCGATCCGCGTCTCGGTGGCAGCGCCCAGCTGGTTGTTGACAATGACGAGGGCCGTCACCGTGAGGACGAAGATGGCAAACCCCGCAGCGCCTGCCAGCGCCAGGGGATGCAAGCGACCTCGCGCCAGCACCCGTTCCGCCGGCTCGAGCAAGGCGTCCCCGGGGTCCATCGGCGCGTTGGCTATGCCGCAAGTCGGCCGGAGCAGCAAGGAACACCACCGGCTTGCCCTTCCCAGGTCGCGCACCGTAGAAGGCACCGTTCGCCCCCATGCGGACACTGACCCCACGCGCCCCCCGGCACATGACGCAGACGCAGCTGGACGAGCTCTGCGTCAACACCATTCGTTTCCTCGCCGCCGACGCCATCCAGCGCGCCAACTCGGGCCATCCCGGGATGCCCATGGGCGCTGCAGGCATCGCCTACGTCCTCTGGACGCGCCATCTGAGCCACGCCCCGCGTCATCCCGAGTGGTTCGATCGGGACCGCTTCGTGCTTTCTGCGGGACACGGCTCGATGCTGCTGTACGCGTTGCTGCATCTGACCGGCTACCCGCTCACGCTCGAGGACCTCAAGGCGTTTCGGCAGTGGGGAAGCCGGACACCTGGGCATCCCGAGGCTGGCGTGACCCCGGGCGTCGAGATGACCACCGGCCCTCTCGGCCAGGGGATCGGGGCTGGGGTGGGGCTGGCGATCGCCGAGGCGCACCTCGCTGCGCGATTCAATCGTCCGGGCCACACGGTCATCGACCACCGCACCTGGGTCCTGGCCAGCGATGGGGACCTGATGGAAGGCGTTGCCGCAGAGGCCTGCTCGCTCGCCGGGCACCTGGGGCTCGGCAAGCTCGTCGTCGTCTACGACGACAACCAGGTGTCGCTCGCCGGCAGCACGGGCCTCGGCTTCAGCGAAGACGTGGCGGGACGCTTCGCAAGCTACGGCTGGCACACGCAGCGTGTCGCGGACGGCAACGATCTCGCCGCCATCGACTCCGCGCTCGCCGCGGCGTGCGCCGAGGCCACGCGGCCCTCCCTCGTCATCGTGCGAACCACGATCGCCTACGGGGCACCTCACAAGGCGGGACGCTACGAGGCGCACGGTGCCCCGCTCGGCGTCGACGAAGTGCGGGCTGCCAAGGCACAGCTCGGCTGGCCCACCGAGCCAGCCTTCTGGGTCCCACCCGAGGCGGCCGCGCGCTTTCACACCGCCGTGGCGCAGGGCGATGCCGCGGTCCAGGACTGGCGCGCCCGCCTCGAGGCTTACGCGAAGGCGTACCCCGCAGAGGCAGCCGAGCTGCGGCGACGCATCGCCGGCGAGCTTCCCACCGCCTGGGATGCGGGGCTGCCCGAATTCCCCCCGGACGCCAAGGGTATTCCCACCCGCAAGGCATCCGAACACGTCATGCAGATGCTGGCCGAGGCACTTCCCGAGCTGATCGGCGGATCGGCGGATCTCAATCCCTCGTGTCTCACATGGCTCAAGGACCACGGCGACTTTCAGTCCCCGGCGCGCTCCCCGGAAGGGCTCCAGGGCCGGGTGGGCGGCGCCTGGGGCTTCGAGGGGCGGAACCTGCACTTCGGCGTGCGCGAGCACGCGATGGGGGCGGCCATCAATGGTCTCGCTGCCCACGGCGCGTTCATCCCCTACGGCGCGACCTTCCTGGTCTTCTCCGACTACCTCCGTCCCGCGTTGCGGCTCTCCGCGCTCTCGCACCTCGGCACCATCTGGATCTTCACCCACGACGGGATCGGTGTCGGGGAGGATGGGCCGACCCATCAGCCCGTCGAGCACTACGCCGCCCTGCGAGCCATGCCTGGCCTCCTCTTCATCCGGCCGGCCGACGCCAACGAGACCGTGTGGGCGTGGCGTGTCGCCATCGAGAACCGCCATCGCCCGACCGTCCTCGCCCTGACGCGCCAGCCCGTTCCAACGCTCGACCGCTCGCGCCTGGCGGCGGCCGAGGGGCTACGGCGGGGCGCCTACATTCTTCATGCCGAGCCCGGGCAGGGCCCGCCCGACCTGCTGCTGATCGCCACCGGGTCGGAGGTACCGCTCGCGGTGGACGCTGCTGCGCTCCTCTCGGCCCAGGGCCTTCGAACGCGCGTGGTCTCGATGCCCTGCTGGCAGCTCTTCGAAGAGCAGCCGGAGGAGTATCGAGAAGCGGTCCTGCCGCAGGCAGTCCGGGCTCGACTCGCCATCGAAACCGGGGTGAGCCTCGGCTGGCATCGCTGGGTCGGTCCGAACGGCGCGGTCATCGGCGTCGACCGCTTTGGCGCCTCCGCTCCGGCAACCCGCATGATGCAGGAATTCGGGTTCACAGCCGATGCGATCGCGGCCCGGGCACTGCGGCTGGTCCGATGAAGGTCGCGGTGGCAACGGACCATGCAGGCTTTCCCTTGAAAGCCGTTGTGCTCGCAGCAGTGCAGGCGTCGGGACATGAACCTCTCGATTTCGGCACCGACTCGCCGGCGCCGGTCGACTACCCGGACGTGGTCGCTGCGGCCGCACGCGCCGTGGCCGGAGGCCAGGCCGCGCGCGCCATCGTCCTCTGTGGCAGCGCTGTCGGGGCCACCGTGGTAGCCAACAAGATCCCGGGCGTTCGCGCTGGGACCTGCCATGACACCTATTCCGCGCACCAGGGGGTGGAACACGACGACATGAACGTGCTCGCCCTCGGGGCACGCGTGATCGGGCCAGCGCTCGCCGACGAGATCGTGCGGACCTTTCTCGCTGCGCAGTTCAGCGGCGAGGAGCGGCATCGCCGGCGCCTCGCCAAGATCGCAGCGCTCGAAGGTGCGGCGGGCATGCGCTGATGACCCACCCGCTCCTTGCACTGCAGGATCTCGGCCAGTCTCCCTGGCTCGACAACATCCATCGGGCGCTCCTCGACGACGGGACGCTCGCGGCCATGGTCGAGGCGGGCGAGGTCACGGGCTTGACCTCGAATCCGACCATCTTCGAGCAGGCCATCGCCCGGGGAGACGCCTACGACCAGGCGCTCGCGGCGCTCGTGGCCGCTGGCCGTAGCGCAGAGCAGATCGTCGATACCCTGACGATCCAGGACATCCGCAGGGCCGCCGATATCCTGCTGCCGGTGTTCCGTCGCAGCGCTCACCGCGATGGCTACGTCAGCCTCGAGGTCGCCCCCACCCTGGCGCACGATACCGAGGCGACCGTCCGGGAAGCGCGTCGGCTGTGGCGCGCGGTCAGGCGCCAGAACCTCATGGTGAAGGTTCCCGCGACTCGGGCCGGCCTCCCGGCGATCACCGAGTGCATCGCCGCGGGGATCAACGTGAACGTCACGCTGATCTTCTCGCTGGAGCGCTACGCCGAGGTCATCGACGCCTACCTCGCAGGCCTCGAGCGACGCCAGGACGCCGGCATGCCTCTCGATCGCATCGCCTCGGTAGCGAGTTTCTTCGTCAGCCGTGTCGATACCGTGGTCGACGGGATCCTCGAGGAACGGCTCCGCGCCGCATCTCCCGAACAGCGCAGCCGCCTCGAGCGCCTGCGCGGGACGGCGGCGATCGCGCTCGCCAAGCTGGCCTACCAGCGTTTCCGATCGGCATTCACCCAGGGGCGATTCGCCCGCCTCGTTCGCGATGGGGCGCGTGTCCAGCGGCCCCTCTGGGCGAGCACCTCCACGAAGAATCCGGCCTATCCGGACACGTACTACGTCGAGGCGCTCGTCGGGCCGGACACGGTGAACACCATGCCGCCGCATACGCTCGCCGCGTACCGCGCTCACGGCCAGCCGGCGTGTCGCATCGAGCATGACCTCGACCGCGCCCGCCAGGTCCTGCTCGAGCTGCACGAGCTCGGCATCGACCTCAAGGCCATCACGACCCGCCTCGAAACCGAGGGCGTGGCGGCCTTCGCGCGCTCGTGGGCAGCCCTGCTTGCCGTGGTCGGGATGCGGCGGGAGGCGCTGCGCCAGCAGGCACGCGTGCGCCTCGATCCCCCACGCGCGGCCGCCACCGTCGGCCGTGCACTGGATGCGTTGCAGGACCACGATCCGCAGGAGCTCGGGATTCCAGCGTCCCTCGATGTGCACTCGATCGCCGACACCGCCAACCGCCTGCGCGCCGAGGTCCAGGCTGCCGGCATCACGCGGGTGATCGCCGTTGGCGAGCCTGTCGCCTTGCTGCCGGTGCTCGCCGTGCGATCGGCGTTCGCCCCCGCGCGAGGGGGCCTCGAGCTCGTGGTCGGCGACGCGCGTGATATCGGGAGCATCCAACGCCTCCTGCAGCGCCATAGTCCTCGGCGTACGTTGTGGTTGATCGTCGGCACGACGGCTGACGGGGCCTTCGCTCGGAGCCTCCTCGAGACCCTCTGGAACATCCTCGAAGGGACCGTCGGGCCGGAGACGGGAAGCCAGTGTGTCGCGCTGGCCGCTCCGGGGAGCGCCCTCGAGCAGCTGGCCCACGAGCGGCATTTTCGGCACGTGCTCGGAACGGCGCGCGACTCCGCGCCAGGTGTCGGCCTGCCCGGACTCCTGCACGTGGTCCCCCTGGCCCTGCTCGGTCACGATGTCGCGCCGTTCCTCGATCGCGCGCATCGCATGGCCGCAGCATGCACGGCGTCCCTCCCGCGGCGACACAACCCTGCCGCTGTGCTAGCGACCACGATCGACGCGCTCACCGCCGAGCATCGACGGACGGCGGCAATCATGGTTCCGCCGCGCTTGCGGGGATTCGGCCAGTGGCTTGCCCATCTGCTCGCGATCCGGAGCGTGGACGCGGGGGCGCCGCTCATCCCGGTGGTTGGCGATCCAGTCTCCAGGCCCGGCGACCACGGCTCGACTGCGCTGTTCTTGCGCTTCCATCTCGGAGCCCCGTCCGAGCGCGCCGTGGTTCCTCTGCCCCGGCTCGGGAACGCGGCCATCACGGTCCGGCTCGCCGACGCGCACGATCTCGGTGCCGAAACGGTCCGTTGGTCGCTCGCGTTGGGATCGCTCGCAAGACCCGAAGCACAACGGGTCTCCCTCGCAGACTCCGGGCCGAGCGCCGCCCGCGGCCCGGCCAACGTGGAGGTGCTCCCCGCGACGGCCCCGGATCTCGTACCGCGGATCCTCACGGCTCTGGCCGCAAGCCCGCGGCCCGGCACCGTTCTCCTCCTCGCCCTCGTTGCTCGCTCGACGAGACACGACATGCTCCTTGGGGCTTTGCGGGAGCGGATCCAGGAGCGATCCAGAAGGCCGACCGTTGTCGGCACGGGGCTCGCGGCGCTGGAGACCTTCGGTCCACTGATCCAGACACCGGGACTTCCCGTCGTGCCCCTGGTACTGACCTCGGGTCCACACCATTCCCAGCGGTCCGTGGACCAGTCCCCGTCGCTGGCCGAGCTCGAGGTCGCCAGGGCTCTCGCCCTCGGGGCGACCAGGGCCGCTGCCGGACAGCCCTGGCTCCATGTCGACCTCGGAGAACAGCCCGCAACCGGCTTCGCTGCCCTGCTCGCCGGTATGGAACGGCGACAGCGCCCCCCGAGATCGGCTCGCCGTACCGTCGCTCGCTCCCGCTACCCCGGGCGTCCCGGCAAGGCAGTCCGCCGTTGACCCGCTCCCGTGGCCGCGGCGCCGAACGAGCGCTCGACCATGCGAGTTGGCTAACGCTTCGCCGTGCGCTAGGTAGGCGGCTCCCGGGCATGTCCCGCAATGCAGACGTCATGGAGGCTTCAACGATGAGAGGTGGCGTCAATGGCACGCCGAGGCGGGGCTCCCCCGGGGTATGCAGCGTATGCCAGCGGCGAAAGGACCGCGTGCATCGCAACCGCAGGACCGGCCTGCTCGTCTGCCCTGCGTGTGCCGACCGTGCGCGCATGCAGACGCGGCCCTGCGAGGACTGTGGCGAGCGCAAGCTCATCCAGGCGCGCGGCCGATGTTTCGCCTGTTACAAGCGGGAGTGGCGAGAGCGCCGGGCGCGTACCATCCGCAGCGCCGGCAGAACCGAGCGGCGGCATCGCTCGCCGAGCAGCACCGCTATCCGCGGCGATCGACGCCCGTAGCACCCCAGCGGTGCCCGGCGGCGGGGCACGGATGACACACAGCATCCCCGCCGAGCTGACACGGGTGACTCATGTCCGCAGTCCTTCCCGCAGTGTCGCTCTGGCACGGCTCTTGGTGTGAGGCATCGTGGTCAGGCGCTCTCTCACCGGCGCGATCCTGCCGCTGCTTCGTGCAGCGATGGTCGTTTTGGCCGTCAACGGGGCTGCGGCCTTCGCCGCAGGCCAGCCCCTGCTCGCTCCGGGCGGACCTCCCGCCGAGGAGCCGTGTGTCCCCTGCGACATCGTCGCCAGAGGAGGCGGTGAAGCCCAGGGAGCCGACGGGTGGCATCCCCACCCTGAGGATCTGGAGGTACGCCGGGTGGTCCCGAGAGCCCGCCGACTCGTGATCCACGTCCGGCTCCCAAAGGGCCTCGATCCGCGTCGCACCCACATGCAGCTCGTTCTCGCCCGAGAGAACGACGGTCTCGTCTGCACGAATCTTCGTCTCGGCCAACGGCGCCAGCACGGCCACGGACGGAGCCACCTGCGGCGACTGCCTTCCGGTCACTGGCTCCTACGGACGAGCGTGCGGATGGAGCGGCCGCTTCCGGGAGCCATCGCGCTGAGCCTCGGCCTCGGTCGGGACTGCCTGCGCGGCATCGTCGTCGTGCCCCCAGCGCGGGGCCACCTGCTGCCTTGAGCGACTCAGCCTGCCCTGGCCCCACGCGCTTCGAGCGCTGGCGGGCGCGTGGAAGGCGCCGAGGTGGTCAGGGGTCGAGTCCCGGGCCGCCGACGGCGCCGGCGGCGACGCAGGAACGGCCGCATGCCCGCGGCCCAGGCCGCAAGCCCCCTGCGGATATAGGCCGGGTCGATCTCGAGCTCTTCACAGATCCGCTCGAACGCGAAGAGATGATCGCGCGCCGAGCTCGCCACCCAGAGCTCGGCTTCGCGGACGTCCTCGCGGTCTTCCGGCCCACAGCGAGCGCGAACCACGGTGAGCGTGTGGATGGCATCGCGCAGCACGGCCAGCATCAGCCGCCGCGGCCCATCGTCCTCCGGAACGCGCGTCTGGACCGGCGCAAGCTGGGTCGGCAAGACGATCGCGGGCGCGATGAGTCGCTCGATCGGTGCGAGCACCAGGCTCCGGTGCTCGTCTCGGCTTTCACTGAGGTCACGGGCGAAGCTCGACGACATCATGGTCTTGGTCCTCGGTTCGTGCTGCGGCGCACGCCACCATCACGCTACGGCCCGCTGCAACGAGCGTGCGACGACTCGCCCCATCCGTTCCGCCGCCACATCGATCATGGCCTGCAGATCCTCCCCGCGCTCCTCGACGAGCACCGTGCCGCGGCGCCCGAGCCGCGCGGCGATACGACAGCGTTTGTCGCGCCCGCCCCGCGGGCCGTTCTCGTCGGCGATGCGGACGACGACCCGGCCGATGCGCCCCGAGAAGCGGCCCAGGGCGAAGCGCAGCCGTCGTTCGATGTGCGCGCGTACGGCGGCGCTCAGGTCGATGGTGATTCCACGGATGTCCAGGGTCATGCCTCGGTCCTCCTGCGAGCTGGGCTCCCTTCTAGGGACCGGACATTGTGAGAGCAAATAGATAAAGCGAGGCGTTATCATCGGTAAGAGCGAACGATGATCGCTCAGCCCGCCGCCTCCATCGCCGCCAGCAGCCCCCTCGGATCGGGCGGCAGCGGCTCGCGATCGATCGCGCTTCCCAACCTCGCCTGCGCCATGACCCACAAGGTGCGGAGCACCACTGCAGGGCGCGAAAACGCCTCTTCCGGCGTTTCGAGCATGTTCATCATGCGAGCGAAGGCCCGGAACACCACCGGATCGTGACGAATCGCCACGGCCACGCCGTCCTCGAAAAAACGCTCGCGAAGCCACGCGGCGAGTGTCGGGGCGGGTCGTCCCTCCGCCTTGCGGACGGCTTCGCGGTCCGCCAGCACCGAGGCCCGATAGAAGGGCTCGATGCTTCGCCGAGCCTTCGTATCGAGGGCCAGCGCGACCTCCGCCAGAGCGTCCCACCCATGCGTGTCCAGCGCATCGCCGAGCAGCTCGGCGTGCAGCACGCCCTGCGCGCACCCCCGACCGTAGAGGGGGTTGGTGCAGTAGGCGGCGTCACCGAGGACGAACAAGCCCAGGGCGAGGGGCCCTCCCGCGTTCACGAAGCGGCGGCGGCGGTTGATCAGCCCTCCCATGCGGCGGACCGGCGGTCCGGCATCCTCGACCGGCATCGAGACCGCGGGACTCACCCAGGGGGCCACTCCCGGGATCGCCGCCGCCAGCGTGTCGAAGGCGCGTGGGCGAGCCAGGACGCGTAGCCGAGGGATCGCCAGCGGTGCCGCGAGGGTCACGGAGAAGGTCCCCTCGTCGGCGGGGAAGACCCCGTACTTGATCCAGCCCCAATCGCCCGCGGTCGGATGGCGATCGCTCGCAGGCTCCGCCGTGGCGCTGCGCAGGCGGAAGAACCGCGTATAGTAGGTGATTCCCGACGGTTCTTCGCGTTCCTCCGGAGCCTCGCCCCCAAGCTCCGCGAGCCACGCAGGCGCTACGGAATGGCGCCCGCTCGCATCGACCACGAGCGTGCCCTCGAGGCGCCCCGTGCCGTGTACCCCAATGTAACGAACGCCGGTGATCCGGGGTGGCTGACCCGGCTCCCCGACGAGACCGACGACGCGGACGCCTGGAAGGATCGCCACCCGAGGATGCTCGCTCGCGGCGCGCCGGAGCACCCACTCGAAAGTCGTCCGCCGACACCCGAGCGCCACCAGCTCGTCGTCCCCGGGTTGCGCAACGAGCTGGCCCACGAGCGCCGGCGGCGGCTGATCGATCATGCGGTACTCGCGGGCACCCGCAGCCATCAGACCGGCCAGCACCTGCGGATGCCGCTCGGCGAGCAGGGTCCGCAGGCGCCCCAGAAAGGCATGCGAGTGTCGGAGCTGCGGGACCCCGGGGCGCCGCCAGTCCCGAAAGGCCGTGCCTGGCGAGTCGGGAAGCTGCGCTCCATCGCGCTCCAGCACGGTCACCCGTGCGCCGCGCTGGGCGAGCATGAGCGCCGCCGCAAGACCCGTGATCCCACCACCGACGACGATGGCGTGCCGCGCTGCCATGATGTGGGTGTCGTGCTAGCCAGCGCGGCGAGTCGGGGCAACGGCCACGGCCAGCGGAGCGCAGGAGGGCTCCGGCGGGAGCCCTCCCGAGTGCGCCCAGCATGATTCGAACATGCGACCTGCTGATCCGTAGTCAGCCGCTCTGATCCAGCTGAGCTATGGGCGCGAATGGCTGCCTCGTAGCATGGCACGATGCCCTGCTCAAACCCCCGCGACTCGCCGCGCGCCGTATGCTAGGTGCCTCGCGCATGCGTCGGCGACGCCTGTGCCAGGCCCTCGTTCTGAGCCTCGCCGCCCTTGCCGTGGCGGCTGTCCCGCGAGCGCGGGCCGGCGACGCCGCGGCCGCCTTCCGCCCTTACGAGGATCTCACCGAGGTGCTCGCCACGCTGGCCTGGCATCTGGACGACGACCTCTATCGCTTCCCGGCCGCTCGGGATCCCACGGGCCATGCCGTCTTCGGGCTCGTGCTGGCACGGCTCGAACGCTGGGAGACGCGATTCCCCAATCGACTGCGCGACGTGACGGCCTTCGCGCGAGCACAGGCGCTCGAGCGCCTGGGTGCGTGGGAGCGCGCCGCTCGGGCTTACGAGGCCGTGGCCGCCATGTCCGACTCCCCGCTGGCATCGCGCGCCGACGCGGCCATCCAGCGGGCCAGACGCTTCGCCGAGGTATCGGCGATGCCGGAGGACGGCCCGGATCTGCGGGCCCGCCTGCCCGCCATCGCGCGCAAGCTCGATGCGTGGAACGCCCTCGTCCAGCAACACCGTGGGACGCCCTACGAGGGGCTCGCCCTCCTCGAGGAGGAGCGGCTAGAACGCCGCGTTGCCGACCTCCTCGTGCGGAGTCGTCACGATCTCGAAGGGGGTGACGAAACGGCCGAGCGGGCTTTGCGGTTTCTCATCCAGAAGCACGCCGAGTCGAAAGAGCTTCCGGCGCACGTGCTGGCTCTGGCCGATCTCCAGGCGGCCATCGCGCGCGAGTGGCTCGCCGAGCACGACCGGCCCCTCGCCTTCGACGAGGCACAGTTCCTCGCGCGTGTGGATCGTGCGCTGGAGACCTATCGCAAGGTCGCCACCTGGGACGGCACGCCGGAGAAGCTCGAAGGTCAGGGGCGCTTCGCTGCGCTGGAAGCGTGGAAGTCGAACGTCCTCGCACGATACCGCTGATGGGTCGGGTCCTGCTGCTCTGTATCGCGCTGGTCGCGCGTCCCGCCCTGGCCGATGACCTGCTCGGCGAGGCCGCCCGCGCCGAAGCCGCGAACGAAGCCCTGGTCCATCGGGCGCTGGTGGCAGCGCTCCTGCACGATCGTGCCGCGCTGGCCGACGCGATGGCAACCGTGGCAACCATCGACGAGGCCCGGGCGGGCGCTGGGCTTTGCAAAAGTGGTATCCGGGACAATCTGGCCCGGCTCGCGGCCGCCCTCGAGCTCTCGCCCATCGCCCGGCGCGAGGCGTTGCGCGCCGCCATGCGCGACGGGCTCGATGCCGAAGCAGCCCGGCACGCGCGCCACGCACTCGCGAGCGAGGATGGAGCCCGAGCGGCATTGCTGCTCGCGAACGATGCGCACAATCGGCGCGCGACCCTCATCAACGACGCGATCCGTCCCTTCGGCGTGTTCACCGGCGGCGCGCTGCTGGCCGCCGTGAATCCCATCCTGCTCGCCGGCAGCGCGGTCGATAGCCTCGCCACGACGGCGACCAATCTCTGGCGCTGGAACACGCTGACGACCCCCCAGCGCGAGGCCCTGGCCCGCTACCGGACCCACCTGCAGCGCGAGCCTCGGGCTCCGGACGCACCGGAGGCAAGCCGCACGCTCCGCAGGCTCAGCGCCCGCCGCAACCGCGCGCTGTGCCGGGAGGCACTCGCGGCGGGCGACACAGCCCGCGAGCAAAGGAACCTCCCCCAGGCCGCGTTCTGGTATGCGGAGGCACAGGCCACCGAAGGCTGCGCGGACGATGCCGCCGAACGCTCGATGCGTCTCGCGACTGCTCGCGCGGCGCATCTGGACACCGAGGAGGCTGCTCGGTGGCCAGCCCGCATCCCCCGGTATCCTGCCGATCCGCTCGAGAACACAGCCTATGCCAGCGTGGCCCGCGCTGCAGCCTCCGGGATGCCCGACGAGATGCTGGCGGCGAGCCGCAGGTTTCTCGCCGCCTACCCGGAGTCGACGCTTGCGGCGGGAACCCGGCTGGTGATGGCCGCCGCATTGCACCGCCGGCAGGAAGACCCCGCTGCACGCCGTGTGCTCGCCGAAGCGAGCAACGACGACGGTACGCCTGGCCGACTCGCCACGGCGATGCTGGGCGAGCTCGGCAGGCCCCCTCTCGCCGAGGTCGCCGCAGCCGAACGCGCTCACACGATGGAGGTCGCTCGCTACGTTCTCCTCGGCAGCACCGACAGCCGCTCGGCGCTCTACGGCGCGGTCCAGGTCGGGGCCCAGGGGGCGCAGGCGCTCCAGTCGCTGGGCATCGTCAACCTCGTCGGCATCGTCACTCGGACGTGGAAAGCCTGGCGCAACGATCCCGCATCGAACGCGGAGATCATCGAACGCGGCGAGGCGCAGCTCGCCCGCGATTCCACGAGCGCGCACGCTGCCGAGCTCCACGAGCGTCTCGCTCGGGCCTACGAGCGTGCGGGCAACTACGAACGCGCACTCATGCATGTTCGGGCGCTGCCTGCCCCGGACGGGGCCTGGCTCGCGCGCCTCGAGGAGCGACTTGCGGCCCAATTACTCGAGCACGCACGCAGCTCGCCAGCAGAGCGCCTGCTGCTCGATCAGATCGAACGCCACTTTCCCGGAACGGACGCCGCGGCCGAAGCCCAGCGACGGCTGGCCATCCTGCCAGCGCCGGACGAGATCCCCGTGGATCGTGCCACCCTCGAAGCGAGCCCTGCCCTGACCGGACCGCAGGCCCTGGATCTCGAGCCGGCCCTGCTCGACGGGGATCGGCAGAATGGGGAGCTGGCGGAACGCGGCCTCGTCGTCGGCCCTGACGGGATCCGTCTCACCCTCCTGGGGGAGAAGGGCCAGCCAGAACGCGAGGCAACTCGCCCCCTCGATCTCGAACAGCGTCGCCGGTTTCTCGCCGCGCTCGCAGAGACCCTCTACGCCCGCCGCCTTACGCGTCCCGACGCGCCAGAGCACGGGCGCTTCGAACGCTGGCTACCGCTCTACATCCGCGGATCCATCGGGGAAAGCGGCGTCACGGTGACACCGGCGCTGAAGCTCCGGCGTTACGAGAGCGAGGACCGAGCCCTCTACCAGTAGGCCTGCATCTGCGCCCGGCAGGCTGTTCTGCTCAGGCGCGCGAGGACGGGCGGGCCCAGCCGTCCGCCACGAACCCGGCGCGCTTGTGACTTCCATCGCAGAACGGCTTGCTCGCCGAGTGGCCGCAGCGGCAGAGATAGATCGGCGTCTCGCTCGGGGGTCGAGCGTCGCCGGCAGCATCCACGAGCAGGACGTCCCCCGTCACTTCGACCGGCCCGTCCTTCAACGGGCGAATCCGAACCTCGCTCATTCGCTGTTCCTCCCGGCTCGGCGCGATCACCAGCCGAGCCACCGAGCGGGCATTGCCTCGCGTACTGCCAAAAAGCCATGCATCGCAGGAATGCACGCCCGGCATTCTCCGTCACCGTCACGTAACCTGAACTTCCGAGCGGCGTCGCCAGGCACGTTACCTGCTACGGCATCCCGCATGCCACGAAGGCGGACAGGAAGCCGCCGAGCGTCCAGGAGACCGCCGGCTCGGCGTGGGCCGACAGTCAGAGTCGCAACGGATTGCCTCGAGGTGGACGTGTACAGCAGCGAGCAGCAGGAGCTGCTGCGGCAGCTGATGAGCCACGTCAACAGCCCCGCCGATCCCCAGCCGTACGTCATCGAGCACGCCCCGGGCCGGTTTCGCCTCTATGTCGGCGATGCCGCGGAGCGTGTTCGGACATCACGCGGAATGGCGAACTGACACGATCAGGCAGCGGAGCGGGCGGGATTCGAACCCGCGGTACGGGGTAAACCGTACACACGCTTAGCAGGCGTGCACCTTCGACCACTCGGTCACCGCTCCACGCTCGACGAACGAGGGCTCGTCTAGCACGTCGCCGGCGCGCGGAAAACACCCACGGCGCACTTTTCTCTTGACGGTGCCGCCTGCCCGTTGCGACAAGCCTGGTGGTGTTCGGCCAGCGAGAACATGCGCTAGGGGCCCTGCTGCTCGGCAATCTCCTGCTCCAGCTTGTCGACGGTGTCGTGACCCATATCGGCGTGAGCGCCGGCTTTCCCGAAGGCAACCCCCTCGTCGCCCGGGTCATCGATCACCTGGGGCTCGTGCCCGGGCTCGTGGTGCTGAAGATGCAGGCATGTGCCTGCCTCGGACTCATCTGGGCCCTTCGCCACCGCAGCGTCCTGGCTGCGCCCGCCCTCGCGGCGTCCGCAACTGTCTATCTGGCTCTCTCGATAGGCCCGTGGACGGCGCTGCTCGCCCCGACCTATCTGGCACTGCTCTCGTAACGCGCATTGTAGGTATCGGTGGTAACCGCGTCCGGGCGGGTCGACGGCCGGTCGGCGTAGTCCGCGCCGAAGAATTCCAGCGGGCGGCTCCCGTCGAGGTGGTCAACGGTAAGAAACCAGTCGCCACCCACTCCGGGCACCCACAGCCCGTAGGCCGTCCGGACATCGCCTCCGCTCAGCCAGCCGGCAAGGGCACCAGCGGGGAGGCTCACCGCCGACACAACGAGTTTTGCCGGGACGTACCACAGGTTCGCGCACGCCGCGAGCACGGCCAGTCCGGCCTCCTCGCCTTGGCTGAGCGCCTGGGCCGGCCGTGCGGTCCCCCCGACACCAGCTGCCAGCACGAGCGCTGCCAGCACGTTCCACCGACGCATCACGCTTTCTCCTTTCCTGCCGTCGCCGCGTCGGCAGACGCAGCAGCGACGGCGTCCAGGGCATCCTCGTACGCGACGAGGTCCTGCGGGGTGAAGAGCACGAAGCGCACCAGATCGAATGCGCCGGGTCGCCTCGCCAGCATGTCGGCGACCGTGGCTAGGGCGATCCGGGCGGCCGCCGCAAGCGGATAGCCATACGCTCCGGTCGAAATCGACGGGAAGGCGATCGTGCGAATCCCCTGAGCGAGCGCCACTTCGAGGCTCCGCCGGTAGGCACGGGCCAGCAGCTCCGCCTCTCCATGCCGTCCATCACGATAGCGCGGCCCCACCGCGTGAATGACGAATCGCGCCGGAAGTCGGCCTGCCCCCGTGATCTTGGCATCGCCGGTCGCACACCCCCCGAGCTTCCGACATTCCTCGAGAATCGATGGCCCCCCAGCTGCGTGGATCGCCCCATCGACGCCCCCACCGCCGAGCAGCGAGGCGTTCGCCGCGTTGACGATGGCCTCCGTGTCCTGGCGCGTAATGTCGCCCAGCACGAGCTCGAGCCGAGCGCCACCGATCCGGCGTACGCGCATGGCAATGCTCCTAGCACGACCGGCGCGCCCGGGGCAGCCCTCGTCTGCAGCCTGCGTCCCGGGTTGACCCCGACCGCTACCGTGCGCAGGTTCCGCCCCGATGGTCGACGTGAACCGCATGACCCACAAGGTGCAGGAGGCGCTGCAGGCGGCGGGCGGCATCGCCACCCGCCGCAACCACCAGGGCATCGATGTCGAGCACCTCCTGCTCGCCCTGCTCGAACAGGAGGGGGGGCTCGCCCCCCGCATGCTCGAGGCGGCCGGCATCGCGGTGCGTGCGGTCCACGACGCCGTCGAGCGCGAGCTCGGACGACGGCCGCAGGTGAAAGGGCCTGCGGGTGCACCGGCCCAGACCTTCCTCACCCAACGCCTCGCGCAGGTCCTCGCCAACGCCGAGAGCGAGATGACGGCGCTCCGGGACGAGTACCTGAGCGTCGAGCACATCCTCCTCGCGATGGTCGAGGAGAACGGCCCGGTCGTCCGCGCGGTCGGCATCACGCGCGACAAGCTCGTCGCTGGCCTGCAGCAGGTACGCGGGAGCCAGCGCGTGACCTCCCCCGAGCCCGAAGCGACCTACGAGGCGCTCGCCAAGTACGGCCGCGACCTCACGGATCTCGCGCGCAAGGGCAAGCTCGACCCGGTCATCGGACGCGACGACGAGATCCGCCGGGTCATTCAGGTCCTGTCGCGACGGACCAAGAACAATCCCGTCCTCATCGGCGAGCCTGGGGTCGGCAAGACGGCGATCGTCGAGGGGTTGGCCCAGCGCATCGTCGCCGGCGACGTCCCGGAGGGCCTCAAGGACAAGCGCGTGGTGACGCTCGATCTCGGCGCGCTGGTCGCTGGCGCGAAGTACCGCGGCGAGTTCGAGGAACGCCTCAAGGCCGTGCTCAAGGAGGTCCAGACCTCCGCCGGTCAGATCATTCTCTTCATCGACGAGCTGCACACGGTCGTCGGCGCCGGCGCGGCCGAAGGCGCCATGGATGCCTCCAATCTGCTCAAGCCCATGCTGGCTCGCGGCGAGCTGCACTGCATCGGCGCGACGACCCTCAACGAATACCGCAAGCACATCGAGAAAGATGCGGCCCTCGAACGCCGCTTTCAGCCTGTCCTCGTCGCCGAGCCGACGGTCGAAGATACCATCTCGATCCTCCGCGGCCTACGCGAACGCTACGAGGTCCACCACGGGGTGCGCATCAAGGATGCCGCGCTCGTCGCTGCCGCGGTGCTCTCGCACCGCTACATCTCCGACCGCTTCCTGCCCGACAAGGCCATCGATCTCGTCGACGAAGCTGCCGCGCGCCTGCGCACCGAGATCGACTCGAAGCCCGAGGAGCTCGACGAGGTCGACCGCAAGGTCCTCCAGCTCGAGATCGAACGGGAAGCCCTGCGCAAGGAGACCGACGCGGCCTCGCGGGAGCGCTTGACGAAGCTCGAGGACGAGCTCGCGGAGCTCCGTGCGGAAGCCGAGCGCCTGCGCGCGCAGTGGGAGGCCGAGAAAAGCGGCATCGGCAAGCAGCGCGAGCTCAAGCAGCGGATCGAGGAGACGCGGCGCGAGATCGAGCAGGCGAAGCGCAACTACGATTACAGCCGTGCGGCGGAGCTCGAGTACGGGCGTCTGGTCGAGCTCGAGCGCCAGCTGCACGCTGCCGAGGGGGATGGCAGCGCCGGGGGCCCGCGCCGCCTGCTGAAGGAAGAGGTCGACGAGGAGGACATCGCCGAGGTGGTCTCGCGCTGGACGGGGATTCCCGTGGCGAAGCTCGTCGAGGGGGAGCGCGAGAAGCTCGTCCGACTCGCCGAGCACCTGCACCAGCGGGTCGTCGGCCAGGACGAGGCCGTCCAGGCGGTGGCCGATGCGGTGTTGCGGGCCCGCGCCGGGATCAAGGATCCCAATCGCCCGATCGGCTCCTTCATCTTCCTCGGGCCGACCGGTGTCGGCAAGACCGAGCTAGCGCGCGCGCTGGCCGAGTTCCTCTTCGACTCGGAGCAGGCCATGGTGCGGATCGACATGTCCGAGTACATGGAGAAGCACACCGTCGCTCGGCTGATCGGGGCCCCGCCCGGGTACGTCGGCTACGAGGAAGGCGGACAACTCACGGAGGCGGTCCGACGCCGTCCCTACTGCGTGCTCCTCTTCGACGAGATCGAGAAGGCCCACCAGGACGTGTTCAACGTGCTCCTCCAGCTCCTCGACGACGGCCGCCTGACCGACGGACACGGGCGCACGGTCGACTTCAAGAACACGGTCGTCATCATGACCTCCAATCTCGGCTCGCAGGCCATCACCCATGCGCGAGGCGCCTACGACGAGATCCGGCAGGAGGTGCTCCACGCGCTCCGCCAGCACTTCCGCCCCGAGTTCCTCAATCGGGTCGACGAGATCGTCGTCTTCCACGCCCTCGACCGCGAACAGGTCCGCGCCATTGTCGACATCCAGCTGCGCCGACTCCTCGCGCGCCTGGCCGATCGCCATCTGACCCTCGAGTTCAGCGACGCGGCACGCGACTGGCTCGCGGCGCGCGGCTACGATCCCGTCTACGGTGCGCGTCCCCTCAAGCGAGCGATCGTCCAGGAGGTCGAGACGCCGCTGGCGCGGGCGCTCATCGCTGGCAGCGCCGTGGAAGGGGCGCGCTATCGGGTCGACGTCGCGCCGGGGGGTAACCATCTCTCGTTCGAGCCTCTCCCTGCCGAGTCCTCGGCCTGAGGTGCGAGGGCGTCCGACACCGCAGTCAGCACCCACACAATACGCCCCGAGTCACCGTCGGGGTCAGCGTGCTTCCGAGCCGAGGCGGGCGAGAGTACGGGTCGCAAGCCGGCGCAAGGTTGCATCCTCGTGCTCCTGCGCGATCGCAGCGAGAGCGGCCCGCACCGACGGCTCGGCGACCCGCAGCCTGCCGAGATGCGCGGCCGCCGCACGGCGTACGCCAGCGTCCGGATCGTGCAAAGAGCGGAGTAGGACCTGGGCCGCCCCACGAGGCGCAGGCGTGACGACGGTCAGCGCGGCCATCGCTGCCAATCGCACCCCGGCCACCGGATCGGTGCAGGCCCGTGCCACCGCGTCGGCGATCTCCTCGTCTCGCACGGCGATGTCCCGCAGGCAGTAGAGTGCCATCTTACGCTGCGTTGGCGTGCCGCCGGCGAGCACGCGCTGCAGGGCCGGCAGCACCGTAGGCGCGGGCAGCGCCCGGACGATCAGCGCGGCCGCAGCCCAGCGCGAATCCCCATCGGCATCGCCCATCACCTCGAGCAGCACCGGGAGAGCGCTCGATGGCAGCCGACCGCAGCGGGCCAGCGCGTACGCGGCCCCCCATCGCTGCCGAGCCGATCCGACGGCGAGCGCGTCCTCGAGCAGGGCGACTACGTCCCCGCGATCGGCCGCCAGCCGGGCCAGCACTTCCGCAGCGTGGCGTTGCCGCATCCTGGCGGGGGCCTCGAGCGCGGCGACGAGCTGACTCAGGGCCTGCGCATCCCACGCCGCCCGCCGCGCCATCGCTTCCAGCGCCTCGTGCTCGGGCTTCGTCACCTCCCCCTCGCCCCGCACGCGGTCGTGGCCGCTGCCCGGGGACTTGGGCTCCGCCGCCGCTGCCTGGCGCGCTGTGGCCACGATGGCCGCTGCGATATCGCGCGGGGAGCGAACGCCGAGGAGGAAGCGTGGCGGTGCAAACGCCTCGGCGACAACCGTGTGCACGCGCTCCCACGCGAGCGGCGTCCCGACCAGCGACTGTTCGAGACGGGCAATGGCCGCTGACGGCGCGAAGAAATCCCCCACGACCTGCGCGCCCGCGACGGTCCCGTCCGCTGCGAGCGCCAGATCGATCTCGAGCGAGCCCAGCATGGTTGGGCAGCGGGCCCGATGTGGATGCGTCGGCACGACCCGACGCGAGTCGAGCCAGCCCTGCTGGTCGAAGACCGGGCCGTCCATCGCCCCCGCGCGGGGTGCCGTTACCTCGGTGCAGCGCAGACCGAGCCGGCGTTCCATCCCGGACGCGATCGCGGCGGCCACGGCGTCGATCGCTGGCGTGCGTCCCGTCTCTCGCTCGACCGAGGTCACGTCCGCGGGCGTCACGAAGGGCGCAGCGACCACGCCAGAGGGATCGGCGCGATCGAGCAGGAAGGGCAGGATGCTCTGATCCCGCCCCACCGCGACCACAGCATCGACCAGCGTCGCACCATCGTCGGCGACCTCCAGGCCGAGCACGGCGATCAGTCGTCCCCGGGCGGTCACGAGGTCGCGGCCAGGGTACCGCGCATCCACGCCGATCGCCTCGAGCCCCCCGAGCAGCCCGCGGACGCAGCGGTTCACGATCTGCTCGGGCGCGAGCGCCGCCGGATCCTCTGCGACCAGCGCAGCCCGGTGCGGCAAGTAGAGCGCGACATGGACGAAGCCCCAGCCACTTGCGGCGACCCGCCCGCCGCTCCGGCGCCGGTGCAGCGCAATGCCACCTGCTCCCGCCGGTCGCCGGTGGTAGCGGCCCAGCGACAGCACGTCGCCCGAAAACCCGTAGATGCGCAGCAGGGGCGACGAGCGGCTCGCGCACGCGAGCCAGCTCGCGTCGGCGGCGTGGGCCGCCTCGACCGGCAGCGCGCCCCGCTCGACGACCATGGCCAGCCTCCGCCGCAGCATCATGCCTCCCGGGCGATGCTGCCCCCTCTGGCCTCCGTCTCCGGATCCGCGTTCACGAGGGCTTGCGAGCCAGCTCCTCCTCGATGATCTCCTTGAACTTCTCGAAGGGCTGCGCGCCGGAGAGCATGCGCCCGTTGATAAAGAAGGCGGGCGTGCCGTTCACGCCGACCGCAGCGCCATCGGCCATATCCTGATCGACCGCTGTCCGGAACTCGTTCTTCGCAACGCACTGCTCGAACTTCGCCTGGTCGAGTCCGACCTCCCCGGCGATCTTCTTGTAGGTCTCGAGGCCCAGACTCGCCTGCTGGGCGAAGAGCTTGTCATGAAACGGCCAGAACTTTCCCTGCGCATTGGCGCACAAGGCGGCCTCGGCCGCCGAACGGGCATTGGCATGGAAGGGCAGCGGGTAATTCCGGAAGACGAGGCGGACCTTCTCCCCGTACTCTTTCAGCACGCGCGCCACCGTCTCTTCCGCGCGCGCACAATAGGGGCACTCGTAGTCCGAGAACGTGATGATGGTCACCGGGGCTGCCTCCCCACCACCGCGGGCGGGGCGCCCGGCCGTGGCCACGTCCACCACCGGCGCCTTCAGGCTGATGGTCGTCGGATATTTCTGCCGAAGCTCCTTGACGAAGGCTTCCCGGCGCTCGCCTTCCTTCTGGTCCTTCAAGTACTCGACGATCCGCGACTTCATCTGCTCGAGGGTCTGCCCGCCGAGCTGCGCCTTGTTGTCGTCGTACACCTTCTGCACCTCGGCATCGCTCGGCGCCGCCACTTTGGCCGTCACTTCCTCGGCGAGGAGCTGCTCGACAGTCTTCCCCCGAGCCTTTGCCTCCTTCTCGAAAAGCCGCGTGGCGATGAGATCGTCCAAGCCGGAGCTGAGCACCTCGTAGCGCTGGTTCTCGACCTCGATGAGCTGCGCCTTGACGTGTTTTTCCAGTTGCTCGCGGCTGATCGGATCGCCCCCGACCACGGCCACCGGGGGATCCGCGGCATGAGCCAGCGCCGCGAGGGACATCGCGAGGAATACCGTAGCCATCAGCATGCGCCCCGTCCTACGGGCCCGCATCGCTTCCGTCAACACGCCACCGGGGCAGCTTCCCTGCTTTTGCCTTTCGTTCTCCTGCATGGTAGCGCGCCGGGCCATCATGTGGTGGTCGCGGCTGGCGCTGATGACGCTCCTCCTTGCAGGGCTTGCCGGGTGCGCGACGACGATCGGTGACATCACGCTGCGCCCGGACCAGTATTACCAGCAGAAGCTCACCGTCCGGGGCCGTATTACCCGCCGGCAAGACGTGGGGAACGAGACGGTGCTGGAGATCGCCGACGCGCGCGAGCGCCGGATTCTCGTGACGAGCCGCACCCCGGTGGAGCACGCTCGGGGCGACTGGGTGGCCGTGACCGGGGTGCTCGTTCCCGAGGCGCGCATCGGCGGCCAGTCGCTCTTCGACGTGATCGCCGCCGAGGCCATCGAGCACGCGCGGCCGCCGCTGCTCCCGAATCTGTTCTGACAAGCGCCAGCGGCGCCTGCAGCCTCAGGGAGCGCCCCGCGCCGTCAATACGTCGACGCCCATGAAGGGGCGCAGCACCTCGGGCACGTCGATGCTGCCGTCGGCCCGCTGGTAGGTCTCCAGCACGGCGATGAGCACGCGAGGAAGGGCGAGGCCCGAGCCGTTCAGCGTGTGCACGAGCTCCGGCTTCTTGCCGGGCCCCGGCCGGAAGCGAATGTTCGCCCGTCTGGCCTGGAAGTCGCGGAAATTCGAGCACGAGCTCACCTCGAGCCACTCGCCGCAGCCGGGTGCCCAGACCTCGAGGTCGAACTTCCGCGCCGCCGTGA
>Ga0209101_1000782_pt1 | contig 25538 bp, 11 predicted proteins | sample ConPoolayeCmetaG_FD_185481 | JGI IMG/M metagenome (GOLD analysis project Ga0209101, IMG submission 185481) | Hot spring microbial mat communities from California, USA to study Microbial Dark Matter (Phase II) - Cone Pool mat layer C metaG... ...
ATGCCGTTGGCATATCAGCGAATCCCACCGTGCTTTTTCCTCGGGTTGGATCAGCCGAACCGTAACCCGAGCCAACATCTCGGCATCCGCATAATGTTTCCAAGCTTCTGTTTTCATGCCCCCGTGACAGCAGAAAGGCGAGGGACTGTCCAGCCCCAACCTACAACCTCCTCTCTGCCACCTTCTTCTCACTATCCGAGACACAGCCCTGATTGAAGCCGCCATTGTCGCCGTTTCGTCATTGCCATCTCTCGGGCCCAGCCACCATAATCCCAGATTTTGCGTTTGAGAATTGGCAGGTATTTGTATCGTGCTGCGCGCAAACAAGTTGAAATGCAATGCAGTTGTCCATCTTTTGCACCGAAATGTGAAAGCCGCTTCTGAAGAGAAAAGCAGCCAATCCTCAAACCCTTCGGGATTGTCGAAAACAGGTAATCTGCTGCGTTGCGGGAGGTTCGGAGTATGCGCATACACCTTCACCTCCCGCGCCTTGCATCTTGCCTGTTTTGGCCAATCGCAAAATCTGGGATAATATCTCCAGCTTGCCGGCTCAATTCGGGCAGCAGGTTCCCGTAACAACGCTGAAATCTGCGCAGGCATTCGAGCGCTTCATCCGTGCGCCCCGCAACCTGCAATAAACAGCCCAGATTGTACAAGGCCACTGGTGAAAGCGGATCTGACTGAAGCACTGCGCGATACTCTTTTTCGGCTCTTGCAAAATCGGCACTCTGGAAGTAGACACGCGCAAGCCCCAGTCTCACAAACGGCAATTCTTTTGTTCGTTTCAACAACAGTCTGTAAATTGCCAGCGCCTCTTGGCACCTCCCTTGATCCGAACATAGCCGCGCCATCCCGCAAACCGCTTCAAGCTCGTCTGAAGACAAGGTTGGCCGTCCGACGAACCCGGTGGCAGCGGCCACAACCGCCATTCCCACGGCTAACAGAATAAACACTTTTCTTTGGCGTCCCACACTTCTAGTATAGGAAGCCTTAGTGGAAATCTCCAGAAAGGAAAATCAGCATGAACAGCCAGGAAATCAAAACGGGATGGGAACGCGCACCACATCGCAGTTTGCTGCGCGCCACGGGAGTCACCTCAGCGGACTTTGACAAGCCGTTTATCGGGGTCTGCAATTCGTTTTCGGAAGCTATCCCAGGTCACATGCATCTTGATGCTGTGGCTGCTTGCATCAAGAAGCAAATCCGCAAAGCGGGCGGTGTGCCTATTGAGTTCAACACAATCGGCATCTGCGACGGCATTGCCATGGGGCACAGCGGGATGAAATACTGCCTCCCCAGCCGGGAATTGATCGCCGATGCTGTCGAATCAGTGGTCAGAGCCCACTGCTTTGACGCCCTGGTGTGCATCCCTAATTGCGACAAGATCGTCCCCGGCATGCTGATGGGAGCGTTGCGCGTCAATATTCCCACCATCATGGTAAGCGGCGGGCCGATGGCGGCAGGACGCACGCCGGCCGGCAAAGTGGTGGACTTGATCAGCGTATTCGAAGCCGTTGCCGCCCATGAACGCGGCATGATGAGCGACGATGAACTGCGCACAATCGAGGAATGTGCCTGTCCTGGCGCCGGATCATGTTCCGGAATGTTTACAGCGAATTCCATGAATTGTCTATGCGAGGCTATCGGTATAGCTCTTCCAGGAAACGGAACTGTGTTAGCTACGAATCCCAAACGCAAACGCATTTATCGCCTCGCTGGCAACCGTATCGTGGCCATGGCGAAAGCCGGAGGGCCCAGGCCGCGCGAGATCGTAACGGAGAAGTCGCTCGATAACGCCTTTGCTCTAGACATGGCCATGGGGGGAAGCACCAACACTATTCTCCATGGTCTCGCCATCGCGCACGAAGCAGGTGTCAAATACGATCTCGAACGGATCAACGCTATCTCCAATCGGTGCCCGAATATATGCAAGGTTTCTCCGTCCTCGCCCTACCATATGGAGGACGTGGACCGCGCCGGCGGCGTCAGCGCAATACTAAGAGAAATCGCGGAAATCGAAGGTTTGATACACCGTGACTGTCCAACTGTCACCGGCAAGAGCATCTGGCAAAACGTCGCCCGCGCGAAGGTCCACGACCCGGCGGTCATCCGCCCGCTTGACAATCCATATTCAACTGATGGCGGCATCGCAATTTTGTACGGAAATCTGGCGCCAGAGGGGTCCGTCGTAAAGAAAGCCGGCGTCGCCCCGAGCATGCTGCAATTCCAGGGACCAGCAATTGTGTTTGATTCTCAAGAAGCTGCATGTGAGGGCATTCTCGCCGGCAAAGTCCGCGCCGGCCATGTTGTCGTCATTCGGTACGAAGGTCCGCGGGGCGGTCCGGGCATGCAGGAAATGCTGGCTCCCACCTCTTACATCATGGGGCAAGGGCTCGGCGAGTCCGTGGCGCTGATTACAGACGGCCGCTTTTCCGGCGGAACGCGCGGCGCCTGCATCGGGCACGTTTCTCCGGAAGCAGCCGAAGGCGGGCTCATAGCGCTGCTGCGCGATGGCGACCAAGTGCGCATTGATATTCCGGGCCACAAGTTGGAAGCATTGTTGTCCGAGGACGAAATCCAGCGCAGGCGGGCGGCGCTGCCGCCGTTCGTTCCGCGCATCACTACCGGATGGCTCGCACGTTATGCCCGCCTGGTCAGCAACGCCAGTGCGGGAGCCGTGCTGACATGACAGGAAAGGTTGCTTTCAAGACCATAGGTTGCCGTCTCAATCAGGCGGAAACCTCGGAACTCGCCGCACTTTTCGCGGCACAAGGCTTCCATGTCGTTCCCTTCGGCGAGGCGTGTGACATTTGCGTCATTCACACCTGTGCCGTAACCCATAAGGCGGTAACTGACTCGGCCCGCGCCGCGCGACTGGCGCGCACCCGGTGCGGCAACCCCCTGGTAGTCATTGCAGGTTGCGCCGTGGAAATTTGTGGACCGCCTCTCGTGGCCCGCACGCGCGCCGACCTGGCGGTCGGGCAGGCCGCGAAGTATACGTTGCCGAACATTCTGCAACGGCGTGAAAAATGTTTCCCGCCTGGAACAATTCTGCCTGCGCCGGCGGTCGCTCCCCAACCGCCATCCTGTGACGACAGCGCGCTTGCTTATTGGCCGACAGCTGACTTCCCTGCCGCTGCCGGCATGTTTACCAAATTCTGCACAACCCGCCCAATGCTCAAGGTGCAAGACGGCTGTGACTTCGGCTGCACATACTGCATCGTTCCCAGGGCACGCGGCCCCTCACGCAGCCGTCCCTTGCGGCAGATCACGGGCCAAGCCAGGGCCCTCACCGCCGCCGGTTACCGAGAAATAGTGCTTACGGGTGCAAATCTCGGCACCTATCGTGATGGAAAAGCGCGGCTGCCTGAACTTCTCGCCGCGCTTGAATCCATTCAGGGGCTCGAGCGTATTCGGCTCAGCTCAATAGAATGTTCCACCACTGAGCGCGAGGTAATTGATTACATGGCCTCCTCATCCAAGCTGTGCCCGGCACTGCACATTCCGATGCAGAGCGGCGACGATCGAGTCCTGCGTTCCATGGGACGTCGGTACACTTCCGAAGACTTTCGCCGTCTTGTCGCCCATGCTGTTGAGAAGGTACCATTTCTAGGTCTTGGGACCGATATCCTCGTTGGCTTTCCGGGCGAGGACGACGCTGCTTTTGCGGCCACAGTGAATATGGTCAACGATCTGCCATTCAATAACTTGCATGTTTTTGCTTACAGCAAGCGGCCTGGCACTCCCGCCGCAGTCATGACCAGGCAAGTTCCCGAGACAATTAAGCGGGATCGCGTTGCGGAATTGATAAAGATTGCTCAGCGCAAACGTGAACAGTTCGCCTGCCGATTTGTGAGGCGCGAAGTCTCTGTGCTCATAGAGGAGGTGAGTCCAGGAGGGGACGAAGGGTTTGGCTGGACTAGAGAGAAAGTTCGGGCGCGAGTGCGTCAACCGGGCCTCCAGGTAAATCAGATAGTTAACTTCGTCCCCCGTTCATGTGACCAGGGAATCCTTTCTTGACTCACTCCAAGGTGACGCTCCTATGTCACACCTGAAGCTCTCTTCGCGTTTTTTCAGCCAATCTCCCTCTTCGGCCCCGAAATCTGGCTGAGCTCTCCCCTCGACAGCCTGGAAGGCAAAACTGGTTTTGTTTTATCCCGGATTTTGCGTTTGAGAATTGGCAGGTATTCGTATCGTGCTGCACGCAAACAAGTTCTCTCATCCAGTAGTCAGTGCAACACTGGCTACTGGATGAGAGACACCGAAATGTGAAAGCCACATCTGAAGAGAAAAAGCAGCCGATTCTCAAACCCTTCGGGATTGTCGAAAACAGGCAATCTGCTGCGTTGCGGGAGGTTCGGAGTATGCGCATACACCTGCACCTCCTGCGCCTTGCATCTTGCCTGTTTTGGCCAATCGCAAAATCTGGGTTTATTGTTTTCTCTTGTATAACAGCTTGATATTGTGCGAAATACATTGACAGCAATTAAGAGGTGACCATTGGCAAGATGGAATGAAACGTTGATTCCCACGCTCCGCGAGGACCCTCAGGAGGCCGAAATTATCAGTCACAAGCTGATGTTGCGGGCTGGTCTTGTTCGGAAACTGGCGGGAGGCCTGTACACATTTTTGCCGCTTGGGCTTCGGGCCTTGAAAAAGCTTGAAAACATCATCCGCGAGGAAATGGATAAAGCCGGCGCCATCGAAATTCTTATGCCGGCGCTCCAGCCCCGTGAGCTATGGGACCGCTCCAAGCGCTACGAGCTGATGGGAAACACGATGTTCCGGCTCAAGGATCGGCAAGAGCGCGAACTGGTGCTGGGTCCAACCCACGAAGAAGTAATCACGGCCCTGGCGGCTGACGAGATTAAATCCTACCGCCAACTGCCGAAGATATTCTATCAGATCCAGACTAAATTTCGAGACGAAATTCGCCCCAGATTCGGCCTTATGCGCGCTAAAGAGTTCATCATGAAAGACGCCTACAGCTTTGATGCCGACTGGGAAAAGGCTGAGGTAAGCTATCAGGCCATGTATAACGCCTACCTGCGCATTTTCCAGCGTTGCGGGTTGCGCGTTAAAGTTGTCGAAGCCGACACGGGGGCCATGGGCGGTAAGTCTTCCCATGAATTCATGGTGCTCGCAGATGCGGGTGAGGACGGCCTAGTGGAGTGTCCGGCCTGCGGCTACGCAGCCAACCTTGAACGGGCGCAACGTGCGTTTCTGCGGCACGACAAAACGGAAACCCCGTCCGAACAGAGTGACGCAGTCCCACCCGCCGAGGCCGTCCGTACACCAGGCATGCGCACTATCGGCCAGCTCACGGAGTTCTTCGGCTGCGATCCGGCGTGCTTCATCAAGACGCTCATTTACGTGGTCCGCCCGAATGCTCAAGGCTCAAGGCCGAGTGAAGATTCTGTACTTGCCGAGCAAATTGTCGCCGTTCTGGTGCCGGGGGACCGTGAAGTCAACGAAACCAAACTGACGCGCGAACTGAACGCTGCCAGCGTGGCATTGGCTGACGACGTTACCATAGAGAAGGTGACCGGCGCGCCGGTCGGCTTTGCAGGGCCCATTGGCCTGAACATCCCGATTTATGCAGATTCAAGTCTTAAAGGAGTAAAGGATGCAATCACGGGTGGTAACCGCGCCGATACTCATCTGCGCCATTTTTGTCTGGAACGCGACGCAAAAGTGACGGCTTTCGGCGATTTCTGTGTGGCCAGGTCCGGAGATCCTTGTCCCCGCTGTCAAACGCCATTGAGAGAACAACGCGGTATCGAAGTGGGCCATGTATTTAAGCTGGGAACCAAATATTCGGCCTGTTTCGATGCTTGCTATCTGAACGAGTCCGGCACGCGGCGGAACCTCGTGATGGGCTGCTACGGGATCGGCGTTACCAGGACACTGCAGGCCATCATCGAGCAAAGCCATGACGCCAACGGAATTATCTGGCCCCTGTCCATCGCGCCGTATCGTGCAGTAGTGCTGGCGCTGAACCCAAGTCTGCCCCAGTGTCTTGAGGAGTCTGAACGGATTGTCGCCGCGCTCGAAACGCGCGGCATTGATGCGCTTCTTGACGATCGTGACGAACGTCCCGGTGTAAAATTCAAAGATGCCGACTTACTGGGATTTCCGGTGCGGGTTGTAGTCAGCGAACGTTCGCTTTCCCAGAATAGTATAGAAATCAAACTTCGGAGTGAGCCAAAGTCCGAAGTCGTGCCTTTGGCCGAAGCCTGTGAACGAGTGCAGGTGTTCTGCAGCCACAGTTAATAGTCGGTCTAATGCTTTGCGCGGCGGCTCCGCGCAGCAGAAAGGAGACATAATGCCATGAGAAAGCGCGAATTGGTCGTAAGAATCTCGAAGGAAACTGGAATGCTACAGGAGGATGTTTTTGCAATTGTCCAGAAAACGCTGGACTATATCATTGAAGCCATCGCAAAAGAGGGGCGCGTGGAGTTCCGAGACTTTGGCGTTTTCGAGATTTGCACGCGTAAACCACGTATCGGACGGAACCCCAAGAAGCCTCAGAACGTAGTCACTATCCCTGAACGGCGTGTGGTGAAGTTCAAGGCCGGCAAGAAGATGAAGGACACGCTAATTGCCGCTTCTGCTTCGCAGCAGCAGCAAGCGTAAAGCATGTTGTGCCTCTATTTTTGACCGACGCTACCAGAATGCCCTCAGAAAAGCCCAGTCTTGCACCGCCGCGGGGGATGCGCGACTTCTACCCGGAAGACATGGCGCTCCGGAACCGCATATTCGATGCATGGAAGCGCGCGGCGGAACTTTTCGCATTTCAGCCCTACGATGCCTGTGTCGTGGAATCGTTAGACCTGCTCGAACGCAAAGCGGGCGAGGAAATCATAGAACAAATCTATGCCTTTTCTGACAAAAGCGGGCGGCGGCTCGCTCTCCGTCCCGAGATGACGCCAAGCCTTGCCCGCATGGTTGCCGCCCGTCAAAGCGCTCTCGCTTTTCCCCTTAAATGGTACGCGATTGCGCAATGTTTTCGTTATGAACGCATGACCCGCGGGCGAAAACGCGAACACTATCAATGGAATTTGGATATTATCGGTGAGGCTACAGTTGCCGCCGAAGCTGAAGTGATCGCCGCCGCGGTCTGCGCTTTGGACCTGCTTCATATTCCCATGTCGGCTTTTCGCGTTCACTATAACAGTCGGGCGTTGTTGGCGGACCTCTTATCGCATGCCGGCGTACCTCGCCACCTTCATCACGCCACTTTCCTGGCATTGGACAAACGCGGCAAGGTAAGCGTGGACGAGATTGTCGCAATGCTGCAAGCCGCAGGCATGGAGGCGGGGACAGTGCATGCCGTCCTGAAAGTGGCAGAGCTCAAAACTCTCGACGACGTAACTCGTCTACTGGGGCGAGATAACCAGGCCCTGAAACAACTTCAACAATTGAACGATCTGCTTGCTGTTTACGGACTCACGGACTGCGTGGTATTCGATATTTCCGTGGTGCGCGGCTTGTCCTATTACACTGGCGTGGTCTTCGAAGCCTTTGATACTGCCCGCGAATTTCGGGCAATATTCGGGGGAGGACGGTACGACAATCTTCTCAGCGAAATCGGCGGCCGTCCCGCCACAGGCGTCGGGCTCGGTTTTGGCGACGTTGTCGTCAGTGAAATACTCCGCAAAAATGAGGCATCCCTGCCCAGCCTACCGGTGGTTGATCTTGCGATCGGCTTCATGCAGCCGGAACAGCAGCCCCTCGCCGTCGCAGTTGCCAGCGCCTGGCGCCGAAAGGGCAAAACAGTCGATCTTGCCCTGAGTCCGGAAAAACCAAAGCCATTTTTTGCCCGGGTGGGCAAAGGCGGCTGTCGGGAAGCAGTTTACATAGGACCCGACGATGTTGCCGCCGGACAATTGCGCATCAAAGACCTTGCATCCCGCACCGAGCGCAGCGTTACCATTTCAACTCTGTTGTGACGGGACGCTGATCTTGCGCTTCGGCGGAACTACGTTGAACCCAGATTTTGCGTTTGAGAATTGGCAGGTATTTGTATCGCGCTGCGCGCAAACAAGTTGAAATGCAATGCAGTTGCCCATCTTTTGCACCGAAATGTGAAAGCCACATCTGAAGAAAAAAGCAGCCGATTCTCAAACCCTTCGGGGTTGTCGAAAACGGGCAATCCGCTGCGTTGCGGGAGGTTCGCAGTATGCGCATACACCTTCACCTCCCGCGCCTTGCATCTTGCCTGTTTTGGCCAATCGCAAAATCTGGGTTCAATTCTGATTTTTTGTTGAGAAGGGGGCCGGAGATCGACGTTCCCCATCGCTGCGCCCGGGGAGAACGTGACTTCGACTGGGGAGAATCCGGCCGGGGTGAACGTGAGTAGAGTTCACTTCGGCGGGCAAGCCGAGTTGGTGGAGCGAAATCTCCGCGGAAAGATCGTGCCGAGCATCTGCCGTGCTTGGACCAATCGCAAAATGGGGCTTTAACAGCCTCAGGATTCGCCCTGTCGGCGGTTTCGTTCGGCAGGCGGCAAATCCAGCTTCAGGTGGAGCTCCCGCAATTGTTTCTCGGAGACCGGCGCCGGCGCTTTCATCATCAGGTCCTGCGCCCGCTGATTCATAGGAAATGCAACAACCTCTCGAATATTGGACTCTTCCGCCAGCAACATGACCAGCCGGTCAATCCCCGGCGCAATACCGCCGTGCGGAGGAGCTCCATACTTGAAGGCATTCAACAAGCACCCGAATTTGTCTTCAACTTCTTCCCGGGAATAGCCTGCGATTTCAAAAGCCTTGTACATAATGTCCTGACGATGATTCCGAATGGCTCCGCTCGAAAGCTCGATGCCGTTGCAAACGATGTCGTATTGGAACGCAGTAATCTCCAGAGGATCCTGGGTTTGCAAAGCGTCCATCCCTCCCTGCGGCATGGAAAACGGATTGTGAGAAAAGATAATCTTGCCAGTTTCTTCATCCAACTCGTACATTGGAAAATCCACTACCCAGCAAAACCGATAAGCGTCCTTCTCCACCAGATCCAGATCCTGACCCAGTTTCACCCTCAAATCCCCGCTAAGCCGACTTGCATTCCGAGGCATGTCGCAAACGAAAAACAACACGCTGCCGTCTCTAATTCCGCCAGCCGCCGTCAGGCGGTCCAACTCCTCTGGCGAAAGAAACTTGGCAATCGGTCCTTTAACAGAGCCATTCGACCAAATCAGATAAGCCAAGCCTTTGGCGCCTATACTCCTGGCATATTCCACCAGTTTGTCGAAAAAACTACGCGGTTTGTCGGCGATGCCATGCACAGGAATTCCCCGTACGACACCGCCACGCTCTATAATTGTCCTAAAAGCATCCAGCCGAGCTGTCAGAAACACATCCGTAACGTCCACTATCTCTATCGGAATCCTGAGATCCGGTTTGTCCGTTCCGTACTTTATGAGCGCCTCGCGGTGTGGGATGCGCAAGAAAGGTATGGGATCGATCTTCTTGTGAGGGGCAAACTCCTCAAACAACCCGTGCAAGACTTTTTCCACAACTTCAAAAATGTCGTCCTGAGTGACAAACGACATTTCAATATCAAGTTGATAAAACTCGCCTGGCGACCGATCTGCGCGGGCGTCTTCGTCGCGAAAACATGGCGCGACCTGAAAGTATCGGTCAAAACCGGCAACCATCAGGAGTTGCTTGAATAGTTGTGGCGCCTGAGGCAGCGCGTAAAATTTCCCGGGATGAAGGCGACTTGGAACCAAATAGTCGCGCGCTCCTTCAGGCGAACTCCGCGTAAGAATCGGCGTCTGAAACTCGTTGAAGCCCAATTCCTGCATGCGCCGCCGCAGACTGGCAATTACTCTCGACCTCAGCATTACATTGCGGTGCATCCGTTCTCTTCGCAGATCAAGAAAGCGATAGCGTAAGCGCAAGTCCTCGGGGCTTTCGTCGTCACCAGCCAAATACAGAGGCAACGGATCGCATGGGCCTTGCACTACCACTTCCGAGGCTGCCAGTTCCACTTTGCCAGTAGGCAGATTGAGATTGACCGTGTCAGGCGAGCGAAGTTCGACTTTCCCGGTTACTGTTATAACCGTCTCCAGCCTGAGCCGCTGACAAAAGTCGAAAAGACGACAATCAGGACGCACCACGACCTGGGTGATCCCGTAGTGATCCCGCAAATCAATGAAAAGCAGACTGCCATGATCACGCTTTCGGAAAACCCAGCCGGAAAGCCTTACTGTTTGACCTTCGTGACGCTCGCGCAATTCACCGCATGTATGTGTGCGATATGGATGCATCGGAAAAACCAAACGCCCTCCTCAATAAACAAAATCTCCTGTAACAGAGAACAGACCGGAACCGCCGCGCGCCCTGTTCCCAACGGACGGCGTATTGTCCACAGGGCCTTTGTCTTTTTCAATCCCGATTTTCAGCCTGAGACAAGATGACGGAACCGTCGCGCGAATCGGAGGAAAGTTACGGCTTGCCCTGTTCTGGCCAATCGCAAAATCTGGGTTTCTTTTCAGTCCGTGATGACCACCGGCGTGTCCAAGGGAATAAGGTCGAAAAGTTCCTCCACGTCGGCATTCCGCATACGTACACAGCCAGCGCTTTCGGCCTTGCCAACTGTAGCGTCGTTAGTAGTGCCGTGAATACCATAACCCCGGATATCCGGCGTACAGCCCGTTGCCTTGAGGGCAATCCACCGGCTGCCCAGTATATTCTCGGGATGTCCCGGCGGTAACTCCCGCCCGTCAGGATGCCACCACACCGGATCGACTACCTTGTCGCGAACTACAAACGTCCCCGTCGGAGTCTTTCCGTACTTACCCGTCCCCACCGGGTAGCGCTTAAAAAAATCACCGTTCAAGTGAACCACCATATCGTTCCGCGACTTGCTCACCGTCAGCGAGAACTTGCCGGTAAGGACTCGCAATCGGTCGCCGGCTTTCAAATAGTCAGGCCGCGGCAATTCGTTGCTTTTTTGCAGCAATGCGACAGTCGTACCGAATTTCCTGGCAATCTTTTCCAGCGAGTCACCCTTCTTCACAATGTAGTCAATTTTCTCCGGCATAGGAGCGGGGGTTGTCACCAGAAGGATGTTAATCCTGCCAAGCGCAGATTCGATTTCGTTCACCGTTACTTCCGGCAACGCTAGCGAAGACTTGAGAAGGGCCAGCAAATTCGTGCGTGCCCCGGTAAGATCTCCAGCCTGTTCGCAAGCCCGTGCCTGAGCAAGGACAGCCTCAACTGCCGGACCTGCGGTCTTCGCTGCGGCTGGCGGCTGTTCAGCCTGGTTCCTGGCTGCCCTTGCTGCAGCCCTGGAGGCTTCTTTTGACGGGGCCGTTTGCGCCGCTAACGGGTACCGCGCGTCCGTCGGCGAGACATTGCGCCCGCGGACGGGGTTCGACTTGCTCCCACGATAGCGCACCAGACATGATACGGCCACAATGACGAGAACTGCCAGTAACAGCCACGGACGTCTCCGCGGGTACTTGAAATCATCAGCATTATTCATCTAGCTGTCTCAAATGGTTGCTGTTGGCGACGGCGTCTGCATTCTGAATTGTACCAACCGGACGCCATCACAGGCGCCAATAAGGAAACCTGTCGAACCACCAACTCAGCAAGTTCGACACGCGCAAAGCAGTTCGTCAGTCCAGAACGGTCATTCTGTCGTCGTTGTGGTTTCGGGCACCGAAATACTGATGGGCGAAGCTTGTCCGTTGATATCCCCTGTCTTGCCGCCTTTCTCGATCCAGGTCCCAAAAATCCTTCGGTCGGCCAACGACAACGAAGAACCGCTGCCCTGAACCACCCCCTGGAATGTGCCGACCATGCTCACTTGCAAGCCAGCCGCGCTCGTGCCGCTTGCCGAGAAACTGCCAACCACGGTAGTCCCCGGCGTAACTTGCTGTTGGGCTTCGGGGCTGCTGTCCTGATCCACGCCCCCCGTCGTTTTCACGCTCGAAAACTTGCCTTTATAGGTACAACCGTTGTTATCCGTGATTTCCACCACATTGCCTTGGTGGTTGACAGTAAACGCGTGAATCGTTTTCCCGGAACTGCCGGGTCCCGCGGAGCCAGTCCCGGAACTGCCGGCCAAAATGTACTGGTAGCTCGCAATAATCGGCGTGCCCGCGGGAGGATACTCCCCCAGCAGATCTATGCTCCAACCGCCGGTCCCGTAGTCAATCGACCCGGTTTTGCCAGAACCAGATAACCCGCCGCTGCCATTGTCGGTTAGAACAAAAACGCCAGCCCGAATCTGAACAGTACCTGGCTTCACATTGCCATGACTAAAGCGACCACCATAGGTGCTCTGTCCGGCCCGCGTCACGCCCACCTGCTCTTCCGTCCGATTCGTGGACCCGGGAGTGCCCGGTGTTACAGTATAGTCCGTAACCAGCACTCCCCCGCCTACTCCTCGATAAACACCGCTAAAATTAACCCACCCGTAACGCGACGACCACGAAAAATCTCCGTCTCCAGCTTCCCACTCGCACCCCACAAAGGCCACACTCACCACCGTCAGCACGGCCGGCAACCACCATTTCATTTTCAACCTCATGTCTTGCTCCTTATCTCCAGAATACTTTGTAGCGATAGAAACCTCTGCTCGGCGGTTTGTTGGTATGTACGAATTGAAACGCGTCGTTAGTGCTGTCATAGAACAGCGCTCCGCCGCCATTCACATCGTTCCACACCGCGAAATTCGTACTGTACTGCATCTGATAGCCGATTTCAACTCCGCCGCCTGCTTTCACAGCGCGCCCGGCACCATCAATCCGCGCCGTTCCGGCGGGTACGGCTTTCCATTTCACAACGGGGCAGCGACGCTCATCAAGCCTGATGTTGTCGATTTCAAACTCAATCGGCTCTGCCCCCAATCCGAGGATTGTTTTGATCCGGAACGGAATCCCATCTTCCCCTAGTGAATCCTCAACCACAGGACTGCTATTCATGGGGGCCGACGCGTAGTGTTCGTAGTCATTAACGTCGTCACCGTTACTGTCGGTGTAACCTCGCACCGGTCCCGGCCCCATGCTGGTAAGGCCGCCAGTGTACTGATACTCCCAATCGTCAGGGATACGATCATTGTCGGTATCCGCGAACATTGTGTACACTTTGCAGGGACCCTGGCTCCCCTGCGGCACGGCAGCAACAGCCACGGCTTGGCAGAATGAGCTCCCCCGGGCAAATCCCTGCGTTTCCCACGGGTCGGGTTGACCGTTGCCATTCTGGTCCAGGAACGCCCGAACGTAATAAGAACCGTTCATCAGCCCGCGGAGCACAAACCCCACGCGATTCAACGGCCAACCGGCAGCGCCGGCGGTATTGGCCACCGTCACTTGCGCCAGTGGAAGGCCGCCAAACCCAGGCGAGTCATAAGCCTGCACCACCCAATTGGCGTTAGTGACCTTGCCCGGATAGTAGATCGTTCCGGCAATGGAACGCGGCCCGTCAGCCCGGTCGGTTAAATCAACAGCGAAACTGCGAACCGGCGAGAACGAACTCCACATTTCCGGATTGATGCCGCGTACGCGCCAGTAATACACGCCGTTGGTGAAATCTTTGTCGCCCGCGTAGATCGGCAATGTCCAGCGATGGAGCCAGTTTGTGCCCTCCTTCTCCCGGAACGGAGCCACTATGCGTCCGGAGTACACGAGCGATGAGAAACTGGGATCCCGGCCAATCTGCACCAGAAATTCAGTATCACTTGCGTCCAGACTGTACCACTGCAACTCGTTTTTGGCATATCTGAAGACCGATCCTTGCGGCGTCTTGGGCACCGGCGCGGGATGGCTTGTCGGATAGCTCACCGTAAATGAACCGCTGGCATATGGGGCGGTTTGGTTCGTAATATAGACAAACCATTGATAAGTGCCCGAGTACGGTAGACCGGCAATACCCGCCAGCCGATAGTCGCCCTCGTGGAACCAATTGCGCGGCCCCCTAATCTCGCGTTGCAGAATCTCAGCGCCGGTACGCGTGTCTCGAACATAGACTCGGCAGCTCGAATTTCCGTAGTTCGTCCAGGCAAACCGCCCATATCCGGCCAGCGCGTAATCCCCGGTGGGCGCATCATGGCGCGGCTGGGAGTGGACCAGTCCGAACACTACATCTTTGATTTCACCCCAGGAGATATTAACAGGTTGATTCTCAGCCAATGCGGCAGGTTCACCCGGATCCCATTGGCCATTACGAGGCTCGTAATCAATAAACGCGAACATCCAGGTTGGGCCTTCCCGCAAAGCACCTTTGACGAACGTGAGCGGTCCCTCAAATGGATAATTCCCCGCATCCACAAAAACGCTCCACTGTCCCCAAATGCTCGCCGGCGGACCAAACCGTCGTGGTGCTGTGGTGATCGTGAACTGTCCAGTCTGATAGTCAATTTGACCGAACCTGACGGGTGTTATGTTAATGCTCCGGAGCACGCCGTCCCCGGTGTCTTCGTAAATGATTTCCTGCCCGTAATTGGCTCCAATGCCTATGCGCACCGAATTTGGGACCACCGGAACCGCTGTCAGTACCCCCTCAAATATCATCCCGTCCGCCGCCACGTCGCTGAGCCACTGCCAGGGAATATCTGCCGCTTCGCCAGAAGTGCCAACTGCATCCGGCTCGCCATCCATTGTGGGCGTGCTGTAAGCCAGCACCACGATATTTCCCTGAGGATTGGAGCCATTATACTCGAACCGGACACGGAGAGCCGGTCTTGGGTAGGAACGCCGGTCATTCGGGCCAGGCGACGTAGGCACTTCACCCCGCCCCAATCCTTGCATGCCAGCCAGAAACTCAGACCGATTGCACCACCCATCTCCATCGTTATCCAGATGCGCGTCATAGATGCGCGGGTTCAATCCAAACCTAGTCTCCCAGAGATCGCTCATCCCGTCAAAATCGGTATAAAGCTCACCGAAAATCCGATACCGGTACAGGCCCGTCGTCAACCATGAGTAGAAGTCATTGTTGCCGTCGTTATCTGAATCCGAATTCAGCGGATGTGTGCCCGCCAGGAATTCCTGAATGTTGGCCAATCCATCCTCGTCGGGGTCGCCGTAAGCGTCCTCGCCCGGGTTTTCCTGATTGCTGGCGGCGCTGGGGTTGAAGCCGTAGAACATTTCCCACCAATCGGGCATGCCATCGCCGTCCGCGTCAGCATCAATGTGTCCACCGCTATCAGCCAACACATATGGTGCCATGCTCACCCCCGCACCCATCAGACCGGCGTAACCCTGATCATTCCTTTCCATGTAGTTCTCAACCGTCTGGCCGCCATCCACGGCGGCAAAGTAGCCAGCCATCAGGTCGTGATACACACGGAGCCGGTCCACCACCACCGGCGAGCGCGCATTCTCACCAATCTCACCACCATTGGGTAATGGCAGCATGCGATACTGAATTGCCCGGTTGGCAACGTCCACAACCCACGGCGGTGCGATCACACCGTCAAACGTGACGTAAGAAACCAGCCGCTGATGTGACGTCCCGGTGTCAACGGCACCCTCCGGGATCGGACGAATTTCCGCCAAGCCGCGCCGAATCTCGCTCTTAGTCAGACCATACTGCATGTGACGCCGCACATCCTCGACCGAGATATCCTCGTTCCAGAAGAGCACTTCGTCAATCTCGGCCTCGGGCCGCTCCGCAGGATCCGTGTCGCCAGCAACGCGCAGCACACTGCCGATCGGCGGGAACGTGTAGTAGAAGCTTTCGAACAAAGGCGCCGGCCGCGCCCTGAAGACATAGTAGGAAAGCGACTGCGCGTCCAGCCTGCCGTCAATGTACAGGCGCACCTGATAGCTGTCACCTACAGCCGCGAGGTGGTGCCACTGACCATCGCGAATATCCACTTCCGAGGTCAGATTGCGGGTGACTATTTCAACACTTTCGTCAAGCCGCACAACCACATTTGATTCATAAACCGGTGTAATTATAACCAAATGTCCCTCCCACTCACAGCGCGGTTTGCCTTCATCGGTCACACGTAACAGATGATTTATGCGCCAATCGGGCTGATCAGGCAAAAGCATAATATCCACTTTTCGCTCGGCTATTATGCCTCCTCTCGCCCCCCGCTCCATTTTAACCCACGCTTCCAATGCAAACTTGTGAGTTTTCCTTCCCGCTATGTATGGCAATCCCTCGTAATAAGCCACGTAGCTATGATCGTAAACATAACCGTCTTCGTTGGTCGTCGTTGGCCGGCCAAGGTAGGCGCTCGGTCCGGACTTGTAGACATTCTCCAGCAAACCCGCGGAAAACAGGAGCACCTTGCGATAATTCTCCGCAATCTCGGCGCTTGTCCGCGGCTGTCGCCACACGCGAATTTCGTGCAGATCGCCCTCGAAGCCCGGCGCTCCAAATTCCAAAACACCAGGACCGCCAACTTTCGGCTTCGCACCCTGCACAGTCGCGAAGATTGCCTCAGAACCATTGATGTAAAGCGTGAACCGTCCTTGGTTAGTAGCGCTGAAAGTCGCCGTCAAGTGCGTCCATGCTTGTTCGTTAGTCCCCAATGGGATCTGCACGGCCGTGGACAGTTCGGAAAATTCGTTCCCGCCGTCATCACGCTGGAACCGCGCATACGGCATTACCAGTCCGCCAATGTTGTTCAGCCCCAATTCAAACGTGATAAATCCTTCGGCTTTAGTCCGTCTGGTTACCAGCGGAATTCGGCCGCCCGCATGCAGCGCTTGCGGCCGCACCCACGCTTCCACCGTCCAGTTCGTCAACGCGAAGCAAGCCGTCTCATTCGTGTCCACCAGCTCATCCACAACCACTACAGCCTCAGCACTACCGTCAAAATGCAGCATCCGATAAATGTAAGGCGACTCCGAACGCTGCGTCTGCAGGTTGTAGGTACGCTCCACCACATCCGGCAACCCGTCGTCATCCGAATCAAGTGCAAGCGGCGGCCAGGCCGACGCCACCAGGTAATCGCCGACCGCCGCCGGCGTGGCACCCTGAACTTCCGCCGCGTGCTGCCACAAGTTCGTCCAGTCTTGCGGATAACGGCTGTTCTCGGCCGTTACCCCGCCGTCGTCAAAGTTGAACAGATGAGTTGGAGCGCGGATAGCATCCGGTCCCGCGGAGGTAAACTCCGGCAGAAGGACTTCCCGGCTTTCCTGTATCTCGAGACCGCTCCGGGCGTAGTTCCAGATCCTCACCCCGTCCAACCACCCCGTGAAGCCCTGCCGGGCCACCCCAGTCGCCGGATCCAGATCACCCCCGCCCATCACCGTCTCGAACGATCCATAAGCGCGCTGCGTCGGCACAGCAACCGGCCGTTTCAGAGCTACCCGCTTCCCGTTGACCAACAAGCGCAATTGTCGATCACCTGCTTCGCGGACCGCCGCCAGGTGGGTCCACTCCGTGCCGATAGCCCAAGGCGCGTCCACCCTTTCAATCACCTGAGTTCCATTCTGCCGGAATGCGTACAACACATACGGCACGCCGTTCGTCAGCCCCAGTTCGTAGTCAATCCTGCGGAATCCGCCGAACGGAAACATCTCCGCCCGCCGCAGGATCACTGCCGACTCACCCATCCTGTCGGGCCGCACCCAGGCCTCCAAAGTCCAATCCCCAACCATGCTTAGCGCCGTTTCCGTCCTGACCTTCAACCGATAAGTTCCGTCGCGGAACCACATCGCGCGCCGGACTTCGGGATCGTAGGCGCTGAGCGCATCCGTTCCCACCGTCACCTCCTGTGCATCGCTGAGTCCGTCGTCATCGGTATCAGCCATGAGAGGATTGGTCTTTTGTTCTTGCTCCTGGCGATTGGTCAACCCGTCGCCGTCCAGATCCTCATCAGCGTCGCTCACGCCGTTACCGTCGCTGTCGGCCATTCGCGGATGTGTGCCCGCGAGGAATTCATAGTAATTACTCAGGCCATCCCGATCGGGATCAAGGTCAGCGATCGGCGCCCCGCTGGGATCAAATCCGTAAGCTACGCACCACCAATCGGGAATGCCGTCAAAATTGGAGTCGGTCGTTGACAGGAAAAACCGGTTGGTGACAAACCCGCAATTTCCCACAAAGCGGCCGGCGTGCGCCCAGCCCTCATCCCAGTCATTGGCCATGGTAAAATCCTCCGCCGTGCCGATCTTATTGTAGTAGCCCCCGGCCTCGTCGTAGGTGCTGCCGCCGTCGTCAAACGGGAAGTAGGCCAGAACGAGACCAGCGCCGGCAATCGCCCCGGCCGCGCTCAGGCGACCGCCGCTCACCGTGTTGGTCTTGAACGCGTCCAACAATTCAACGCTGTTCAGAATGATTTGCTTAACGGCATCGTAGCGCAGTCCGGGGTACCGCGCGAGAAGCAACGCCGCTACGCCCGCCACGTGCGGAGCCGCCATTGACGTGCCGTCCAAACTGCCGTAGCGATTCCCGGGCAACGTGCTGTAAATGCCGACGCCGGGAGCTGCCAGATCCACGTTCTTGCGGCCAAAGTTGCTGAAATTCGCCAGCCGGTCGTTGGCGTCTGAAGCAGCCACAGAAACAATGTTGTCCAAGTCGTAACCGGCAGGAATCTCCGGGACTTCGTCAATATCTACCCCCGCGTTGCCGGCCGCGGCCACAAAGAGGTGGTTAGCGTTGCGCGCCGAAGCAATGGCGTCGTAGAGAGCCTGCGAATAACCGTACGCGCCCCAACTGTTGTTGCTGATGCGCACCTTTTGCTGCACGGCGTAGTCAATCGCGGCGATGACGTCGTCAATGAACCCGTACCCCATCGCGGAAATAAACTTCAAAGCCATCAGGCTGACCTGCCAATTAACGCCTACGACGCCCACACCGTTGTTGCCGACGGCACCGATCGTCCCCGCCACGTGGGTTCCGTGCCCCAGGTCGTCCATGGGATCGCCGGTACCGTCGAAGAAGTTGTAACCATAAATATCATCCACGTAACCGTTGCCGTCGTCATCAACGTTATTGCCTGGAATCTCGCCCGAATTGATCCACATGTTGCCGGCCAGGTCCGAATGCGTATAGTCAATGCCGCTGTCAATATCAGCGACGACAACTTTCCGGTCGCCGGTCACTCTATCCCAGGCCTCCGGCGCTCCAATATCAGATCCCAAGGTTCCGCCAGTCTGGCCCGTGTTCTTCAGGCCCCACAACCGATCAAACAAAGGATCATTAGGAGTACGGAAAGTGAAAACCTTGAAGTTGGGCTCGGCGTATAACACCGAAGGATTAGCCCGAACCTGGGCAAGTTTTTGCGTAATCGAGGAGCCATCCGTAATTGTCATCTTGTACAACGGCACCGTACGGTACGAGCGCGCCACATTCAACCCAAGCGAAGCGGCCAGCGCAGGCACGTCCTTGGGAGCTACCGTGGCCTTGTAACGGACAAGAATTTCGTTGGGTTTATGCTCATACTTGAGCGCCTCGGACACTGGAAGTTGGATCAAAGCAGCCGCCGGCGCCGTGATGGTGCCGCGCAATGCGCTGCGCACGGTTATGCCGGAAGTCACGCTCTCTTTTACCTTCTCGGCGCGCATCGCTCCGCCGCTGATCATCACTTCGTCAATGCAGCCTTCGAAACCATCCACAACGGCGCCCGTGCCGCTGCGCGCTCCGCCGATGGTGAGATCGGCAACATAATTGGAACCTTCGATTACGCCAACTCCCCACGGCATGAAAGCGTCGCGCCGATAAGCGGCCAGTTCGCCGTTGATATACAGACTCAGCACGTGCGCCTCGTTATCGTACGTGGCCGCAATATGCGACCATTGGGCCGGCGGAATTTCCACTGTCGTGAGTGCTCCCCCTCGAATCTCATTGGCACCGGTACCGTCAACCTGCACCACCAGTGCGGTGGAACTGCCCGGAACGAAGCCGGCGTAGAGTGTGTACGGCCGCAACACGCCCCCGTCGCTACGCACACCCAACTCGTAGTTGATCGCCGTCCCTCCCACCACGGGGTTTTCAACGCGGCGCCGAATAATCACCCCGTCGCTCAGAGCGTTGCTGGGCCACACCCAGGCCTGCAGCGACCACGAAATCAACGCGTGCCGATCCTGGTTGCTGACTACCATGCAGCCGTCGCCGCCGAACACCGCCGCCCGCTGCTGCGGCGGATCAAGCGACCGGATCGGGCTTGATATGCGCCCCGGCCCGCCCACGGAAGCAGGGACATAAAGAATGTGATGCGCGTTGGTGCTCGGCGTCCAGGCGGGCGCGACCCGCAAGCCTGTGACTTCCTCCCAATCTGTCAGGCCGTCGTCATCCGTATCGACCATGTCAATCCGCGATCCCGAGCTGTCCTGCTCATAACGGTTCGAAAGCCCGTCGCCGTCAGAATCGCGGTCTCCGTCGAGCACACTATCGTCAAATGTTGAGGCCTTCCGCGGGTTCAGTCCCGCACGGTATTCGTTGATGTTCCAGAGCCCATCGCCGTCGGGGTCGCCGTAAGCTCCGTTGTCGCCGCTCGGGTCGAACGGATCCAGTCCGTACTGAACTTCCCACCAATCCGGCAAGCCATCGCCATCACTGTCGTACGACAACTGCGTCTGGATTACTTCTGGTGGCAGGTTGGTAAAAATCGGATCCACAAGAACCGCCGCGTTCTCCCACCCGTTCAACCAGTCTCCCCGCGCCCTCAATACACTGTCCTGCGCGGTCAGTCCGCCATCATCAAAGCGGTAATACGCCACTAAATTTGACTCGCTGCCCGACAACGTTGAGCGCCACCGGTCGGCAATCTGCGCTTGCGTAAGAGCGGCCGACCAGAACCGCACCTCGTCAATCAAGCCTCGGTAACCTTCACCGGCCCGCACGGTGGCGCCGCCAGGACCGTAGGTCACCGGAACACGGCCGGTGCTGACCGAGGTTTCCAGAACAGCATTGATATAAAGGCGGAGTGTAACGTTCGTTGTCTCGTACGTGGCGGCAACGTGCGTCCAATTGGTGCCATCCACGGGGATCGGCCGACTTTCCGCCATCACCGGCAATCCGTTGATGTCGGTAAAGTAGGCTTGCACAGTATTCGACGACGTCAACCGCAGCCCGTAATTGATGAGGTTGCGGCCGACGGTGCGCTCCAGAATTGTGCCGCCGCCCACCTCAGGACGGATATTGGCTTCAATTGTCCATTTATGGAGAGCAAACCGCCGCTGCCTGGGAAACTCCACGTAACCGCTGCCACCAAACGCGACGGCTCTGAAGACAAGCGGGCTGTTACCGTCGATAGGATCGGCGCCAAGGGCCAGTTCATTCGCATCCGGAATTCCATCATCATCCGTATCCCATTGCCGTGGATCAGTGCCGACTTCTTCCTCCCGTCCGTTGTTCAAACCGTCCAAGTCGAAATCTTCCTCGTTATCAGGAATACCGTTATTATTACTGTCCTTGTCGCGCGGATTCCCCAGAGTGTGAAATTCCTCGAGATTGGTAAGTCGTTCTCCATCCGGATCGTTCATGATTCCGTAATCCAAATGCTCCGGAAACAGCCCGGCCATATCATCCGCACGGAGATACTGCGGATCAGTGCACGTCCGGCCATGCCAAACCGCTCTAGGGTCGTACTTGGCGGAGTCGCCGCGCACGATTATTTCCCGCCCGTCCACCGTCAGCGAACTGTCAATTTTCATCGTCGCCGCTGGCCAGCTATATGTCTGCTCAGGCCACGGCATGTCCATAATCACCGGTGGATCTCCGCCTGCGTTGTACAGCCACGTTCCCGGCGGTGTAACGGTGACCGACCACATGACTCCATTGGTGTCCTCGGCTATAAGGTAAATGCGATTACGGCCACGCCTGAGCAAACTCGCTATGTTGGTCGTTGTTGTTCCTGTTACCGGCACTTCGAACTCATTCACCAGCATCCGGTTGATCTTCCCGCCGTCGACCCGCACATGGAAAAGAGCTTCCTTGGGAGCCAATGGCAGAACGAACAACTTATACAGGGCCGCATAAATACCGGAATCGTGCAAGATTCTCGATTTGGTCGCAACAAGCTGATAATTCTCCTCTTGCGCGACAATACCGCCTATTGACGAGAAGCAAGTAAAATCGCGGACAATGTAGCCGCAATCGGGACGCGGGCGAGGCCACAAATTAGGGGGTGGCGGCGTGGCCCAGGGACCTGATCCTTCAGGAGGAGCTTGCCAACCAATATTTGAAGCCCCATCAACATCCAAGTCCTGGCGCACGTCTACGGCCGTGCCCCTATATCTGGCTCGCCAATTGTTAATCCTCGTCAGATCCACCCACCAGTCAGGCAATAAGTCACCATCGGCATCGTCCACGCCACGCATAGGTGCTGCGATATTGGTGGTAATAGTCCCCTTGACGTAAACGGATCTGTCCAAAAAACGACTAAAGTCCTCAACGAACTCGCCCGCGTCGTCGAAACGGTAGTACAGACGAAGCAAGTTGTCATCCGTATAAACATAAACCGAGCCGGGATAAGGTGGCTCTACCGGCGGCTGTAACATCTGGCCGTATATGAACCCGCTAAATGGGCCGCGATCCACGATCTCAAAACTAGGGATTATCTCGTGCTTCCACCGTTCGATTTCATCACCCGTACGCGCTTCCGCCCACACCCGCAACTCATCCAGATATCCAGTCTGCAAGTTCCGTCCCACGTAAGCGTTGCCCATGGCCACCACGGGCCGACCAAGGAACGGCTGGGCAATAAGCAAGAAACCGTCGCGGTAAAGCCGTAAACTGTTGGCCGCTGGCGCCCAACTCGCCGCTACATGCGTCCAAACACCGGTCACCAGCGGCGGCACAGCCGCTTCTCCCCCAGCCCGTACGATCGTTCCGCCACTACCGTAAATCTCGACAATCGGAGAACCGTTGGTCAGTCCCAGGCGAAAGCTTGCGCCGTTAATCCCTTGATATACAAAAAGATCGCCGGTGAGATTCGACGCGGTCGGATAATACCAGCATTCGATCGTCCAAGCCCCTTGTCCAAACTGGAAATCCACTGTATCGGGAAGCTTGAGACCCGCCAAGGGCCCCTCAGACAAGTCAAGCGACCCATACGCAAAATTCGGCCGGCTCATTGGATGGCGCGGACTCGTCATCATCTGTGCCTCTTCGGAGTCGCTCCATCCGTCGTCATCGGTGTCCGTCAAAGTCGGATCGGTTAGCAGCCGTTGCTCGCCTCCATTATCCAGACCGTCGTGATCCAGATCCTCAAGCGAATCAGGTATGCCGTTATCATCGGTATCGGAATCGAACGGATTGCACCGGCACAAAAATTCGTAACGGTTTTCCAAGCCATCTCCATCGTAGTCCTCCCACGTGTCCTCCGTGCCGTTGCCGTCGGTATCAGCGTTGCCAGGGTCCAATCCGACCACTGCCCCGCCGTACAGCGCCTCCCACCAGTCAGGCAACGTGTCGGTGTCAGAATCATCGTAGTCCACCAGTTGCAGCGCGTTCTCCGTCGGCACCCAGTCGGCTGTTCCCACCGCCGAGAAGTCCAAACCTATCCATTAGGGAATGGCGTGTAACCAACCCCGTAAAGAGCCGAACTGATATCCATGCCAACAGCGCCGGGAGCAAAATCCTGAATGAACCGCCCGCCATCATCAAACCGGTAGTAAGCTAGCAGTTGCGACACAACCCCCTGCCTGAAGCGATTGCGCCACTGCCGCAACTCTTCCATGGCCAAACCACGACGCCAGATCCGCACCTCGTCAAGAAGTCCCGCACTGAGAATTTCCGCAGGATTCACCGTACCGGCTCCGCCCATGTACATCTGCCCGGCACCTTGGACGGGCTGCAACATCACCGCACGCGAAAACTTCATGTCGTTAACATACAAACTAAGAGAACGTGCGCTTGGTGACCACACCCCCGCTATATGCTGCCAACGGTCAGGCGCCAGCGGTAAATTGTCGGCAGCGTTTGTCCCCCCGACTTTGAAGCGGATACCTCCCGCACTCTGAAAAAGGGCATAGGCCTTGCCGGCTTCCAGTCCAATCTCGGCCCCGATGAAGTTGCTGGGGGCCACGCGATACGACAAAATTACTCCGTCCATGTCATTCGACGACGGTCGGATCCAGACTTCAAACGTCCAGCCGTTAACCCCCATGGTGCTGAACCGCGCCGACCCAGGAATCATAATGCCCGTCCATGCCGGACCCATAGCCGCCGCCGGTACGGAAAGATCCAAACTGCGAGGCGGACAAAAGACTTGGCCGATAGTGTTGGTAAGGACCGGATCATAATGGGCCATGCTGCCGTAGACCTCCGGTGTGCCGCCGAGAATATTTACGGGGTAGGTAAGATACTGCGGATCAGGCTGCTCGGTACCTGTGGGATCGCCGATGACCTCGTGTAAATCTGGAATTCCGTCATCATCAGAATCTTGATTCATGGGATCAGTTCCCAGCCATGCTTCCTCGGCATCGGTCAGACCGTCAAGGTCGGCATCCTGCGCCAGAAGCACATCTGCACCGTTGAGAAAGAGCAAAGCCACAACAACCCACAACCATGCGAATCTGCTGGTAAACGCATGGCCTTTAATTCTGTTTCCTTTTCCATTGCTCATGGTCGGATTCCTTTTCGTGGTCGTATTTTGAGAGTGACCATGTTCATACTAGAACTAACCCATCTCTAACTGCCAGAAAAAACTCATTCAGGCACGGCTTCGCGGCGTTTCAATTCAGCTTCCAGCCGCACGCGTTCCCGGATAAGCGCTCCAATTTCAGCCCGTGTCTGCCCCAACGACTTCATGTTCGCCATAACAGCTTCGTTTGCCCGGTCCACCGTCTGCAGGATTTGCTGCTGCAGCTCCGCGCTCCGCTGCATGGCTTTGCCCAGACGCTCAACCAGCGCGTCGCGGCGGATCATCAGTTCGTCAAGATTCAATGCGCTAAGACCGTCGGGTACGGATTCTGGCAAGGCTGCGTTCGTCTCGAGGACCTGCTCCACCGCAACAGCGGAGGCTGCCTCACGCTCGCTACCCACAGCGCGCAGCATCCCGGCTGTAGTGAAAGCCGCGCCGCTCGCCGTTTGTTCGCTCACTTTTTCCGCTGCCTCAGGCGTGGGGACCGTAACAACAACGGCGGTATCGATTCGCTCGACATTCTCTGTCACCCCTCGTTCGGCTTGCGTGTAGGAAACTGCAGCCCCGCCAGGGACCTTTACCGCTGCCTCCCGGCCGACTTGCCTGGGATGATCGGATCTCCCACAGCCGAAAATTCCTGCAAGCAAGAACGCCCCGGCTAACGCCGGACTGCCCAGACACAACATGCGCCGCATTCGAGGCACATAACAATCTTCACCTTCCCGCATGACTAGCCTCCTGGCCACGTTGACTCGTCTTTCGAAATGGCACAAGAATCGTTTTGCAACCTGGGACGTCTCAGAACCTCAGAGCATTGCCTCCACCCCTCCGTCCGTGCCGGTTACGAAACTTCATTGCCCCGAAGCCTGAAATCAACTTGCCGAAAACTGTATCTCCCCCCCGCAAAAACCGCAACCACAATCGCAGAGCATTGTCGCGACTCTATGAAAATGTCCCCTTGCAGACTCGATAGAAATGTCCCCATGAGGTCCTTTGAAGGGGTGCCAGATGGGAGTACTGACCTTGAGCAG
>Ga0209101_1000783_pt1 | contig 25524 bp, 18 predicted proteins | sample ConPoolayeCmetaG_FD_185481 | JGI IMG/M metagenome (GOLD analysis project Ga0209101, IMG submission 185481) | Hot spring microbial mat communities from California, USA to study Microbial Dark Matter (Phase II) - Cone Pool mat layer C metaG... ...
TGGGCTTGTTCAACGGCGAGTCTACTCACCGTCCCACAGCGAGACCACTTCCACTTCTTCGGCCGACCAAGCCACACTCCTCCAGCCACTTGCAAAATCTCTCCATCAAAAATCGGGGAATGTCCCGAAAACATGGGCCTTTTCAGAGCGTCGTGTTTTGTGTACGTTCGCGCAGGAATAACTATTTATGAAATACGTTGACGGATTCAAACGACCTGAGGCAGCCGCAGCACTCCGGGAACAAATCATCACGTTAGGAGATGCGCTCGGTCGGGCTGGAAAGCGAGCCACAATAATGGAGGTATGCGGGACGCATACGATGGCGATTGCCCGTTACGGACTGCGTGAGTTCCTGCCGCCCTCCGTCGAACTGGTGAGCGGTCCAGGCTGCCCAGTTTGCGTGACCGAAACCGGCTACATCGACGCGGCTGTTCAACTAGCCCGAAGGGGCGTCATGATTGCCACCTTTGGCGACCTGCTGAACGTACCGGGATCCCAAACTACCCTGGCCGAATGTCGCGCGGCGCACGCCGATATTTCAGTGTGTTACTCTCCGCTCGAAGCTCTTGGCCTAGCCTTGAAGCATCCGCACCGGGAGGTCGTATTCCTCGCCGTGGGCTTCGAGACCACAATGGCGCCGGTGGTGGCTGCGCTCGACTTGGCAATTCGAAAGGGCGTGCGCAATTTTTCGCTACTTACAGCTTTCAAATTGGTACCACCAGCCCTGCGGGTGTTGCGCGATGACCCCACCATGCGTATAGACGCGTTTCTCTGTCCCGGCCATGTTAGTGCGATAATCGGGTCGCAAGCTTACGCAGAGTTTGCAGGCAGACACGGAGTGCCCTGTGTAATCGCCGGATTTGAGCCGCTGGACATAATCCTGGGACTGACCGCCATTATTCAACAGCTAGTTCGCCGTGAGGCTCGTGTGGAAAATCAATACGGCCGGGTCGTCAAGCCGCAGGGCAACCCCAAGGCTCAAGCCTTTATTGACAAGTACCTTTATCCCGTTGACGCCCGCTGGCGCGGTCTGGGTTTGGTGCCCCAGAGCGGCATGGCCCTTCGTCCGGAACATGGCCATTTCGACGCCGAACGCCGCCTCAACGTCGTTGTCGAACCCGGCCAAGAGCCCCCGGGCTGTCTTTGCGGAGAAGTAGTCAAGGGAAAAATACGTCCACCCGCCTGCAGTCTCTTCGGCTCGGTCTGTAATCCTGACCACCCCATAGGCCCTTGCATGGTAAGCTATGAAGGCACCTGCGCCGCATACTATAAGTACTTAGTGACGGAACGGTCTCAACATGCATAAGGAAATAATTCAGCTCGCTCACGGAGGTGGGGGACGTCTCAGCCGGGATCTCATCCGGGCGGAGATTCTTCCCCGTTTTGGTGATGGTCCGCTGCGCGCCTTGGCGGATGGAGCAACTCTGGATGGTCTAAAGGGCCCGCTGGTTTTTACCACCGACAGTTACGTTGTGCAGCCATTGGAATTTCCCGGCGGCAATATCGGGCACCTCGCAGTGCATGGCACCGTTAACGACCTCGCAGTTTGTGGCGCACTTCCGCGGTGGCTCTCCCTGAGCCTCATTGTCGAGGAGGGTCTGCCGCTGGCAACCTTGCGGCGGGTGCTCGACGCTGTCAAAGACGCCGCCCAAACCTGCGGCGTGGACGTCGTCACGGGGGACACCAAAGTCGTCGGCCGCGGACAATGCGACGGTCTTTATGTCAACACCGCCGGCATTGGCGAGGCGCTTCCCGGTTTTACGCTCACGGCCGCCGCCATTCGTCCGGACGATTGCGTGCTCGTCAGCGGTCCGCTCGGGGACCACGGTATGGCCGTGCTGGCCAGCCGTGAGACCATCGCCGTCCGCAACGGGCCCGCAAGCGATACCGCGCCGGTACATCGTCTCGTCCTGGCAATTCGTAATCTGGCTCAGGCCGTGCGTTTTATGCGGGATCCGACCCGCGGCGGATTGGCTGCAGTCCTGAACGAAATTGTCGAGAACAGCTCCATCGGGATAGTTCTTAAAGAAGCCGATTTACCTGTGACGCCAGCAACACGCGCCGTCGCCGAAATGCTCGGCATTGATATTCTCCACGCAGCCTCAGAAGGCCGTTTGGTCCTCATCTGTGCCCCGGAAGCCGCCGATGTGATCTTGGCGAGATGGCACCAACTGCCGGAGGGCTCCCAAGCGCGCTGCGTGGGCCGCGTCACCGTCGCAAGCCCGCATCGCGTGATTCTGAAAACCGTCGCCGGAGGGCATCGTCTCGTGGATTTGCCTCGGGGAGAACTGCTTCCCAGAATCTGCTGAGGAGAGACGGCCGTGCATGAGCTTTCAATCGCCCAATCAGTGGTTGAACGGGCAGCAAGCGTTGCCCGAGAAGAGCATGCACATCGCGTCACCGGTATTACCCTGACGGTTGGCGCTCTGGCAGGGGTAGATCCTGAAGCGCTGCAAATGGCTTTTTCTGTCGCCGCTGAAGGAACTGCTCTGGAAGGCGCTGCCTTGGTGATTGAATTCGTCCCTGCCGTGCTCCGCTGCGGACGGTGCGGCCGTGAATGGATATGCGACTATCCAGAAGCCATCTGCGGCGTTTGTGCATCCACGGATGTGCATGTGCGAGCTGGACAAGAGTTGATTCTAAAATCCATCGATCTCGAATAGCTGGCTGTTCTCAATCCCCGGTCACCCCACAATTAGTCCCGGATTTTGCGTTTGAGAATTGGCAGGAATTTGTATCGTGATGCACGCAAACAAGTTGAAATGCAATGCAGTCGCCCATCTTTTGCACCGAAATGTGAAAGTCACATCTGAAGGGAGAAGCAGCCGATCGTCAAACCCTTCGGGATTCTCCAAAACAGGCAATCTGCTGCGTTGCGGGAGGTTCGCAGTATGCGCATACACCTGCACCTCCCCCGCCTTGCATCTTGCCTGTTTTGGCCAATCGCAAAATCTGGGTTAGTGTTTGCGGCGATTCTGACAGCAGGGAGCACCCCGCGACCTTGTGGCGCCAGCGATCGAGCTTGTCACGCTATCTCTGATTTTGCAATTGGCCCGAGTGCGGCATCTTCTTTACTGCGAGGCAGTTGCAGCATGGAACTGCGGGGGGCATCACGCATCTGCCACGCCCGGACCGCTCGCCAATTCAGGTTCCGCGCCGGCAGTTTCCTTTTCGTTGCGCGGGTGTTCGGTTTGGAGTAACGTAAAAATACAAGAGCGCTTATGAATTCTCTTAAAATGGCGGGCACTACAGCTCTTATTACCGGGGGCGCCAGGCGAATCGGGCGGGCATGCGCTCTGGCTCTTGCCAAGGAGGGCGTCAACGTCGTGGTCCACTATCGACACGCGGAAGCAGAAGCAAGAATGTTATGCCGAGAGCTCGCCGCCTGTGGCGTCAAAGCTTGGTCGCTCTCTGCGGATCTGACCTCGCCAGCGGAAGCCGAATCCCTTTTTGAGCGTACCGTAGCGCAAGCCGGTCCTATAGATCTGCTCCTCAACAACGCCTCAACGTACCGCGCCAGCCAACTGCCTGACGTCTCGGTACAGGAGCTAACGGAAAACCTGAGACTGCATGGCATTGCGCCGCTCCTGCTTGGACGGCGTTTGGCCGCGCAGAAACGGGAGGGCACCATTATCAACTTTCTCGACGCGCGCGTGGCCGCGCCTGCGACCGCAGGTTATGCGGCTTACCTCCTGAGCAAGAAATGGCTGCTCACGCTGACTCAAGCCATGGCCGTGGAGATGGCTCCGCTGGTACGGGTTAACGCCGTCGCGCCGGGTGCAATCCTGCCCCCGGACGGATCCAATCCTGAATACTTTGCGGCCGCGGCTCAAGCGAACCCGCTCAAGAAAACAGGAACAGTGGAAGAAGTTGTGGGCGCCGTCCTGTACCTGATTGGGGCGCGGTTTGTCACCGGCCAAGTGCTTTTCGTCGACGGCGGTTACCATCTCCGGGGGATACTGCATGAGTAGGCTGCTGCCACTTCCGGATCGCATTTCGATAGTTGACATTCCCGTGCGCTGTGTGCTCGGAATAAAGCCCTCCGAGCGCCGCCGCAGAACATTGGTGAGAATCAATGTGACGCTTCACGTCAGGCTCGACAAAGCCTGCCATTCGGACAGCCTTGGGGACACCCTGGATTACGCGCGACTGCATCGTCGAATCGTCCGTATGGTCCGCGGCTCTCACTTTTACCTGGTGGAAAAACTCGCGGCGGCAGTGGCGGAACTTTGCCTGCAGGACCGCTTTGTCAAGCGAGCTGATGTGGAAGTCGAGAAGCGCGGCGCGCTCGGCAAAGCCGGGCGAATTAAGATTGCCATCAGCCGTGAGAAGAACTAAGAGCGCATTTTGCGATTGGCCCTGCTACTCTCGAGAAGGGAACAATTGCACCAGGTTGTTGAGGAGTTGCCTGTTCCGGGGTGTAATCCGTTCGATCACGAAGCCGTTTGCCAGAAGTCCCAGGCGTTTATCGGGGAGGCTCCAGATTTTTTGGCCTTCAACTCCACCGGAGCCGCCCCAGAAAATGCCGGCGGCGGGACTAGCGTCAACAGACATCTTCCCATCCCGTCGCCCGCGATCTCTCGGGATCTGTAGATCAAGAGTCCGCTGCGGCTGATGTTACCGAGATAACCGACCACAGACTGGGTACTGCTGTCGAGAACCTTGAGGTGGTATAGAAGACTTTTGCGTTCCTGTCGGCGTTTGTCCTTTGTGGCACTTCTAAATCTCACCCCAGCGCCTCCTTTGCTACATCACGGATGCTGCCGGCCACTTTTTGCCTCGCCTCTAGCAGCGCACGCATTCCACTCAGCCGCTACTTACCGCAGCTTACATTCCGCGAGCAGCAATAGCAACTCCAAGAATGATGCCTATGACCGCCGCCGGCCAGGGGTTACAGGTCAGTGGACACGCTCCTCCCGCACAGCGGCCCAACCACCCGATCACACCGCCAACAATCCCACCAACGGTCGCACCGATCAGGATTCTTGTCATTTTCTCCTCTCGTAGTGCGGTTGCTAACCAATTCCGGTCTATATTTGCACCTGAGAGTTTGCGCCTGCTTCGGTCTTGGCAGCAAGCAAATAGTTGAGCACGCCACGGGCGCAAAGTTGTCCGTCAGCTATCGCTTTCACAACCAACGAGGCCCCCTGCGCCATATCGCCAGCCACAAAGGTTCCGGGATTGCTTGTCATCTGATTGCTGTCCCTTCTTATCAAGCCGCGCTCGTCGCGTTCAATGCCGAGTTGCTCGACGAGCACATTCTGCCCCGAACCCGCAAAACCCATGGCGAGCAAAACCAGATCAGCCTCTATGGTGAACTCCGTCCCGGATTTTTCATGCGGCCTCCGGGCATCGCCATTGGCGGCGGTATGCCACTCAACTTCCACGCAACGCAAAGCCCGAACTCGCCCGCCATCCCCCAGAAATTCTTTGGTCATGACCGACCAAAGCCGCTCGCCACCTTCTTTGTGGCTGCTTGACTCCCTCAGCGTATCCGGCCATAGCGGCCAAGGCGTACGCGGCGACCTGCTCGTTGGCGGTTTGGGCAAAATTTCGACCTGAATAACGCGTCGGGCACCTTGCCGAATTGCCGTGCCAACGCAGTCGGCTCCCGTGTCGCCTCCCCCGATAACGACCACGACGCGATCTTTCGCAGTTATTCGCGCGGACGGTGCCACGAACTCGCCGCCGTTCAGCATGTTTTGTTGAACGAGATAAGGCATTGCAAGGTGAATTCCCTGCAGATCGCGCCCGGGTACGTTAAGATCACGCGGCTCTCTCGCTCCACCGGTTAACACAATAGCATCGAAACGGGTTTTGAGGTAACGGTGCGAAATGTCTTTCCCGACCTCGACATTCATCTCGAAAATCACACCCTCCTCCTCCATCAACTTCAGCCGCCGATCCACCACCCACTTCTCCAGCTTGAAATCCGGAATACCGTACCGCAGAATTCCGCCCGCCCTGGGAGCGTTTTCGTAGACCACCACATCAACTCCGGCGCGATTGAGCCTCTCGGCCACAGCCAGTCCCGCCGGACCAGAGCCTATCACCGCAACTCGGCGCCCCAAACGCCGTTCAGGCGGACAGGGCTCCATGTACCCGCGTTCGAACCCCCGCTCGATTATCGCCAGCTCCATTTGCCTGATCGTGACCGGTTCAGAGTTGATCCCCAAAACGCACGACGGTTCGCAGGGCGCGGGACAGACGCGTCCGGTGAATTCCGGAAAACAATTCGTGCTGAGCAACAAATTCAACCCTTCCTCCCACCGCCGCCTGAAAACCAACTCGTTCATCTCTGGTATGACATTGCCGAGGGGGCAGCCATATGCGTGGCAGAAAGGGATGCCGCAATCCATGCAACGCACGGCCTGGATATGAAGATCGTCATCTGTAAAAGGCAGTTCAACGGCCTTCCAGTCCCGGATTCGCTCCGCAATCGGACGATGGCCGGGCTCCTTGCGAGCATACTTCAAAAAGCCGATGGTTCTTTCTTCTAAGTCTGTCATATCCGCAGCGCGTCTACTCCCGAACTGCTTCAACTCGCTCAATGGCTTCATCTTCTCTGGTCATCTGCCCGAGGGCGCGGCGGTAGTCCATCGGAAACACCTTCAGAAAACGGGGCCAATGGTCATCCCACCTCGTCAAAATCGTTTCGGCCCGGGCGCTGCCAGTGTAGCGGTAATGCTTTTCGATCAGCGCGCGGAGCTCCGCCAGATCTGCCGCATTAGTGACCAACTCCAGATCCACCATTTCAAGGTTACAGTTGGCGTCGAACATTCCCGTCTCGTCATAAACATAGGCGATTCCACCGCTCATCCCGGCTGCAAAATTTACGCCGGTCGGCCCCAGAATCACGACGCGGCCGCCTGTCATGTATTCGCAGCCGTGATCGCCAACCCCTTCCACCACGGCGTGCGCGCCGCTGTTGCGAACGGCAAACCGTTCTCCAACCCGCCCGTTGATGAAAACCTCGCCGCTCGTCGCCCCATACAAAAGCACATTTCCCGCTATCACGTTTTCGTGCGCGGCGTAACCGGCGTTGGGGTATGGTCGCACAACAATCCTGGCTCCCGAAAGCCCCTTTCCCAAATAATCGTTCGCTTCGCCTTCGAGAATCAGCGTCATCCCCCGCACACAGAAAGCGCCGAAACTCTGGCCGGCTGCCCCTGTGAACTTAAGGGTTATTGTGCCATCCGGTAATCCGCGCGAGCCGTAACGCCGGACAATCCGACTGGCCGTGAGCGTACCGACCGTGCGGTTGACATTGCGGATCGGCAAACTGACACTTACGCACCGCCCCGTATCTAAAGCCTCTTCTATCTGCGACAGAATCTTCCAGTCCAGCGCCTCGTCAAGGCCGGTCGGTTGTTTCAGCGTGCAACGCCGTTCCGACGGCGGGCAGGTTGGCGGCAGAAGCAGTTTGCTGAAATCAAGTGTCCGGGCTTTAGCCGACTTGACCTCAGGATTCATTTCCAAAAGGTCGGAACGTCCGATCATCTCATCCATTGTTCGAAATCCAAGCTGCGCCATGTATTCGCGGACTTCTTCAGCCAACATCCTGAAAAAATTCATCACATGTTCGGGGCGTCCGCAAAAACGTTTGCGCAATTCAGGATTCTGAGTCGCCACCCCTACCGAACAGGTGTTTTGGTGACACTTCCGCTCCATCACACACCCGCAGACGACCAGCGGTGCCGCGGCAAATCCGAATTCCTCCGCGCCCAAAAGCGCCGCCACCACCACATCGCGCCCCGTTTTCAACTGACCGTCCACCTGCAAGCGGACCCTGCTGCGCAGTCCGTTCTGGACAAGCGTCTGCTGCGTTTCGGCCAGTCCCAGTTCCCAGGGAACGCCCGCGTGTTTGATAGACGAGAGGGGCGAGGCGCCAGTGCCGCCGTCGTAACCGCTGATTAGAATCATGTCGGCTCCGGCTTTGGCAACGCCTGCGGCCACCGTGCCGACTCCGGCTTCCGCCACCAGTTTAACTGAAATCCGCGCCTGGTCGTTGGCGTTCCGTAGGTCATAAATCAATTGTTTAATGTCTTCGATCGAGTAAATATCATGATGCGGCGGCGGCGAAATCAGGGTCACGCCGGGGATAGAATGCCGCACCCGCGCGATTTCGGAATTCACTTTTTGGCCCGGCAGCTGTCCGCCTTCTCCAGGTTTTGCGCCTTGGGCGATTTTAATCTGCAATTCGCGACAATTGACCAAATACTCCGCGGTCACACCGAACCGGCCGCTGGCCACCTGCTTGACGGCGCTGCAGCGGTTGTCGCCATTTGGCAGCGGCCGATATCGTTCAGGATCCTCGCCGCCTTCCCCGCTGTTGCTCATGGCACCGAGGCGGTTCATGGCCACTGCCAGAGTTTCGTGGGCCTCGCGACTGATCGAACCAAACGACATTGCGGCCGTGCAAAACCGCTTGATTATTTCTGAGGCCGGCTCAACCTCTTCCAATGGCACCGGCTCCGTTCCGGTTCTGAATCGCAACAACCCCCGTAAAGTGCAGGCCTTTTCGGCTTGGTCGTTAATAAGAGCTGCATATTGTTTGTACAAGGTAAAGTCGCCGTTTCGTGCCGCGCGTTGTAGCAAACTGATCGTAGCAGGGTTCCAGAGATGCCTTTCGCCATCGAGACGATACTTGTACTGTCCGCCCAACGGCAACAAACCCGCACCCCGCCAAGGCGGCGTGGTGGCCGCTGCTCGACGCGCGTTAGCCTCCGCAGCAATCTCATCCAGGCCAATCCCGCCGACCCGCGACGTGGTGCCATCAAAGTAGTTGCGAATCAGTTCATGGCTGAGTCCCACAGCCTCAAAGGTTTGGCTGCCGCGGTAACTGCGCAGCGTCGAAATTCCCAGTTTGGACATTATTTTCAAAATACCCTTACAAAGCGCCTTAATGTAGTTCTCCGTCGCCTTCGTCACGGATATCTCGGCGCTCAGGTTTTTCTTCAGCGCCAAATCGGCCACAATTTCAAAAGCCAAATAAGGGTTGATCGCCGATGCGCCATACCCCAACAGCAAAGCCATGTGCATTACTTCCCTGGCTTCGCCGGTTTCCACAATCAGACTCACGCTGGTGCGCAAACCCGCCCGCAGCAGGTGCTGATTCACGGCGGCCACCGCCAGCAAAGCCGGGACCGGGGTCAAGGTCTGCGGCAGCCCCCGATCGCTGAGTATCACAAACCGAAATCCGGCTTTCACCGCTCCTTCGGCCTGGACGCACAGGCTCGCAAGCGCATTCTTCAAATCAGCACCGCCACCGTTCAGAGGAAACCCGATCGGCAAAGTGCGGCTTTTGAAATCCTCCAGGTTCAAGTTGCGAATGCGATCAAGGTCGTCGTCCGTGAGAATCGGATGCCGCAACTTGACCAGCCGCGCGTGCTGCGGCACTTCCGAAAGGATATCCGCAGTAGTCCCTAAAAAGGTCATCAGCGACATCACCAGCTCTTCGCGAATCGGATCAATCGCGGGGTTTGTCACCTGCGCAAAAAGTTGTTTGAAATACCAGTAAAGCAGTTGGGGGTGCTCCGAAAGCACGGCCAAGGGCTGGTCCGCGCCCATCGACCCGACAGGTTCTGAGCCGGTTGACGCCATATGCCCAAGAATCATCTGGACATCTTCCCGGGTGTAACCGAAGAGCAATTGACGCTGAAACAACGTGCGGACATCCGGCTCCAACGGTTCGACTGCGCTGAAAAAACCGTGGATTTCTATTTTATTTTCTTCAACCCAGCGGCGGTAGGGCTGCCGTCGGGCCAACCGCATTTTGATTTCGCTGTCCGGTAAAATGCGTTGCTGTTCCGTATCCACGAGCAACATTTGCCCCGGACGAAGCGACCCTTTTTCGACGATCTCCGCGGGGTCGAGTTCCGGCAATACACCCGCCTCGGATGCAAACACTATGAAGCCCTCGCGCGTTACGGAATAACGCCCCGGTCTCAGACCGTTGCGATCGAGCAACGCGCCCACCCGTCGCCCATCGGTAAACGCCACGGCCGCAGGTCCGTCCCATGGTTCCATGAGCCCTGCATGATACTCAAAGAAGCCCCGCAGGTCGGGACCCATCGGGTACTTCGCGCCCCACGCCTGGGGAATCAACATGAACATCGCGTGCTCTATAGAACGCCCCGCTGCGACCAGCAGCTCCAATACGTTATCCAGGCTCGCCGAATCGCTCCCGTCCTCCTCTATGATCGGCAGCAGCTTCTTAATGTCCTCCCCAAACCACTCCGATCGCAAACTCCGCTCGCGAGCCCGCATCCAGTTGCGATTGCCGCGCAGGGTATTGATTTCACCGTTATGGGCAAGGTACCGGAACGGTTGGGCCAGACGCCACGAAGGAAACGTATTGGTGCTGTAGCGCTGATGCAGTACAACCAGCGCGGTCTCCATATCCGGATTCTTCAAATCCGGATAGAACGCCGTAAGCTGCTTGCCTGTCATCATGCCCTTATAGACTATCGTCCGGCATGACAGGCTCGGAATGTGGAAAGCCTGGGCCGGCGCGTGCCGCCCGACTTTCTTTTCCGCTTGCTTGCGGATAACGTACAAGCGCCGCTCAAAAGAGGCTTCGTCCAAACCATTGCTCGCCAGAAAACACTGGACAATTACCGGCGCCGTCTGCCGCGCAAGATCCCCCAGGCTCGCAGTACAGGTCGGCACTGCGCGCCATCCCAAAACCCGGGAACCTTCCTCCGCAGCCGCCTCTTCGAGAGCCGCCCGGCACCGTTGCCGAGCTTCCGCCTCGTGCGGAAGAAACACAACTCCGACCCCGTAAAGCCCCCCGGTTAACGGTATCTTGAGCCGCTCGCACTCGCTCCGGAAGAAGCGGTCAGGAATCTGAAAGAGCAGTCCGGCGCCGTCGCCTGTCTTGAGGTCCGCGCCCGTTCCGCCGCGATGCAGCAGATTTCCCAGGATCTCTACGGCGCTCTTGATCAGACTGTGCCCGCGTCGACCAGCAACATCCGCCACAAAACCCACGCCGCACGCATCATGTTCCGGCCGGTCATCTCCGGAGCGGGCTGCCCGCGTGAAACTAACCCACCGCTGGCCATCAGGATCGCTCATCAGGGAACCCCCATCGCGCAGGGCCGGGACGTCACTCACAGCATGAACATCATCTCGGCATAAGAAGGCAACGGCCAGAGATGATCCGGAAGCAAGCCTTCCAATTCGTCGGCCACCGCCCGCAAATTCTCCATGCCCGCCAGCAACTCAGCCGTCGAACCGGTCCGCCGACATTCTTCCAGCACGGAGATACGCCCCATTAAATCGTTCACGTGCTTGCAAACACTGTCGAGTAAACACCGTACGCCCGAGGAATCCGCGCCCGCATCGGCTACATATTTCGCGGTTTCCGCAAGCTGGCGCTGGTAGGCAATGGCCGCCGGCAGGATCATAGTCCTTGCCATCGTCACGGCCACCTCGGCCTCTATCTGAAGCGTCCGGTCATAGGCATGCTTGTAGATTTCGTAGCGCGACCGCAGTTCCCGTTCGCTAAACACGCCGTAGCGTTTGAACAAGGCGATCGTTTCCGGCGCAATCAGCGCCTCCAGCGCCTCCGGCGTCGTCTTGAGATTAGGCAAACCGCGCCGCGCAGCTTCCTGCTGCCATTCGGACGAATAGTTGTCGCCATCAAAAAGAATCCGTTTATGGCGGCGAATGCTCTCCTGCAGAACCTCCTGCAAGACCGAATTCAAGTCCTTCCCGGAAGCCAAGCCGCGTTCGATTTCTGTGCACATTTCATCCAGCGCCCAAGCCACAATCGTGTTCAGCACCACGTTGGCTCCCGCGCAGCTCTGACTCGCGCCTACCGCCCGGAACTCGAACTTGTTGCCCGTAAAGGCAAACGGCGACGTTCTGTTCCGATCCGTGGCATCCCGCGGAAATGCCGGCAGGGACGAAACCCCAATTTTGAGCAGAATTCCGCGTTTGGAGCTATGCGCGCCGCCCCTCTCGATCTGCTCGATCACGTCCATCAGTTGTTCGCCGAGGAAAATTGACATAATGGCCGGTGGGGCCTCATTGGCCCCCAGACGGTGATCATTGCCCGCCGTGGCTACCGCCGCTCGTAACACCGCCGCGTGGGTGTCCACCGCTTTCATCAGGGCTACGATCATCACCAGAAATTTTGCATTCTCATGCGGATTCTCGCCCGGCGACAGCCAGTTCTTGCCGTCCGGTCCCCGCACAGCCCAATTGTTATGTTTGCCGGAACCGTTCACGCCAGCAAAGGGCTTTTCATGAAGCAGGCAGGAGAATCCGTGCTTCTCGGCCACCTCGCGCATCACGTCCATGCATATCATGTTGTGGTCCACCGCCAGGTTGAGCTCCTCGTAGACCGGAGCCAACTCGAATTGGGCGGGACAAACCTCGTTATGCCGGGTCTTCGCCGGCACGCCCAGACGCCACAACTGACGATCCAAATCCTCCATAAAAGCCAAAACACGGCTTTTGATCGCACCAAAGTAATGATCTTCCATCTGCTGATGTTTGGCCGGTTTTCGACCGAAAAGAGTCCGCCCGGTTTGCAACAAATCGAGCCGCTGTTCGTAGAACTTGCGGTCTATCAGAAAATACTCCTGCTCCGGTCCAAGGGTTACGCAAGCTCGACCTCCATCGGCTTCGATCCCGAACAGGCGACCGAGCCGGCACACCTGTTTCGATAACGCCTCCATCGAACGCAACAAAGGTGTCTTTTTGTCCAAGGCATCCCCGTGGAATGAACAGAAGACCGTGGGAATGCACAGCACCGCGCCGTTGCGGCCTTCTTTTATGAAGGCAGGACTGGTCGGATCCCAGGCAGTGTAACCTCGCGCCTCGAAAGTCGCCCGCAACCCCCCGGACGGAAAGCTGGAAGCATCCGGCTCGCCCTTGATCAGCTCCCGCCCCGAGAAATGGGCGATCGCGCCGCCTTCCCCGTCGGGCACCACGAAAGCTTCGTGCTTTTCAGCCGTCGCGCCGGTCAGCGGTTGAAACCAGTGAGTAAAATGCGTAGCCCCCTTTTCTATGGCCCATGTCTTCATCGCGTCGGCTACTTCGTCGGCTATACTTGGATCCAGAGTTTCCCCCTTGCAAACAGTCGCCAGCAGCGATTTGTAAGCTGATTCGGACAAGTAATTACGCATAACCTTGATGCTGAAAACATTCTCGCCGAACATCTCGATCGGATTCTTTTCGGCGTCTTTCGATCGGCGCGAACCTCCCATGCTCGAAATCATCTGAACCTCCTGTGAAAACGATTCCCCCGGTCCCTACCTAGTGCCATCCTGATTAATCCGGACTAAATTCCGACCGCCCCCTTAGTTGCAAGCAGTGTACCAACTAACTCCAATACCGCCACAATCTGTTTTTGCCCAGCCTGTTATAAGTTTTGCGTCTTCATTCCCCGGCATTCGGGCATTCAAAAGCATAACACAAATGTCGCAAGGATTTAAAAGTTGTTACAAAATTGTATTGTCGATTATTCTGCCTGTGTCCGTTGGGAACTATTTTTCTGCTTCCGACGATGGCGCCACAGCATGCTGAAAAAGCGATACGTGTCGCGCAGAGGATGAATCTTGCTTTTCTCTGCACCGTAGATAACGCTCGTCGGCAATGTGCCTATGCGTACCCCCGCCGCGGCAAGATCAAGCAACACTTCCGATTCGGCAGCGAATCGCTGCGCGTCGGTCGGCATCCGCGGCAAAACGTCGCACCGGTAAAGCCGGAAGCCATTCTGCGTGTCCGGCACCCACTGGCCCATCCGTCGGCTTAACAGTCGGCTCATAAACAGATTGGTCCACCTCCGCACCCAGGGCATAGTCCCTTTCGCCTTATCCATGCGGTTCCCAATGATCACGGGACAACCAGTGCGCCGGTAAGTCTCAACGAACCGCGAAATTTCGTCGGGATTATGCTGACCATCCGCATCCATAGTTATCACAAACTCCATCCCCCGCTCACGGGCCGTTTGAAAGCCCGTGTTCAGCGCCGCACCCTTGCCGCGGTTCACACTGTGCCTGATAACTTCCGCACCCGCTTTTCTGGCTTCTTCGGACGTACGATCCGTAGATCCGTCATCAACCACAATCACGTGGGAACAATAGCGCCGTGCACCGGCGACAACCGTGCCCACGCGCGCTTCTTCTTGATACGCCGGAATAATCACGCACCAGTTATCACTGTTTCGATTTTTGTCCGCCATTGCTCAGTGTGGCCGGCCCCCGTTTCCGTCGACAGTTGCGCAGTAAGCCCGCATCTGCCACCGTCCCCAGTGCGGCCTGATGCGCGTGTGACACGCCACAGTGCAACCATCATACAGCGGCCAGTTAAGTAATTTCCAAAACCATCCTCAAATCAATGTGTCCAGGGGCAGTAAGGTTCACGACGAGCCCCGTCTTTCACTGGTGCAGTCACGTCGTTCCCTGAGTGCACGGAGAGGAAACGTTGCTCTACGACTATTTCTCGAACGCAAAATCAGGGTTTGAATCAACCGGACCCGCCCTTTTTGCCGCTTGTCTGGTCATGCCTTTTCCTTGTATACTTAAGTTATGCTGGAACGTCAAACATGCCATGTGTCGCGGCGTGAATTTCTCCGCCTGGCCGGCGCGACCGGCTTGATCGCGGCAGCAGGAGCACGCCCTGGTTGGAGCAAGCCCGACGCTGAGATTCCTGCCAAAGAGGCGCGCTTTTGGGAGCCGCTCGGAGAAGGTCACGTGCGTTGCACGCTCTGCCCCTGGGGCTGCGTAGTGCCGCCTGGCGGGCGGGGACGCTGTCGTGTGCGCGAAAACCGGGGAGGACGCTATTATTCCCTTGTGCACGGACGTCCGTGCGCTCTCAACAATGATCCGATAGAAAAGAAACCTTTTTTTCATGTTTACCCTGGAAGCCGATCGTTTTCGATAGCCACGGTTGGCTGCAATATTGAGTGCAAGTTCTGTCAGAACTGGGACATTTCGCAGGCCAGTCCCGATGAGGTACAGCCGCCTTACCGCAGTCCCGAGGAGATCGCCGCTCTTGCTGCCGCCCAGAAGTGTAAAACTGTGGCCTATACTTACAGCGAACCGGTGATTTTCTCCGAATACATGCTCGACTGTGCCCGGGCAGCCAAAGCGCGCGGCCTCGGCAATGTGGTGGTAAGCAATGGATTCATAGGCGCAGAACCCTTGAAGGAAGTATGCGCAGCAATGACGGCCATCAAGATAGATTTCAAAGCTTTCACAAACGATTTCTACGAACAAGTCTGCGCCGGGCGGCTCGAGCCGGTCCGCGATACGCTGAAGCGGCTGGCTGACGCGAATATCTGGTTCGAAATCGTGGTTTTGCTCATACCGACCCTTAATGACAACCCGGAAGATCTCAAACGCATGGCGGCCTGGATCGCCAAAGAGCTGAGGCCCAGCGTGCCGCTTCATTTTACCCGCTTCCATCCGGCGTACAAACTGCGCAACTTACCCCCTACCCCGCCGGCGACACTGTCCCGTGCACGCGCCATCGCCTTGGCAGAGGGCTGCCAGTACGTTTATACGGGCAACCTGCCCGGCGGCGAAGGCGAAAACACTTACTGTCCTCAGTGTAAAACGGCAGTTGTGGAGCGTTACGGTTATACTGTGCCGACCGTCCGCCTGATCGACGGCAAATGCCCCAAATGCTCAAACCCCATTCCTGGCCTTTGGGCGTGACGTTCCGCTGAAAGGCTGGCCCACGAATGAACTCAGCCGAACCCCCGCGCACACCGTAACCGCACCATAGATATCCACCAATTCGCAAACGCAAATCCGGTCGCAAAGAGGGAATGCCAGGCAGCAATCTGCCTTAGAGCAGACTCATCAGACCATCGCATTAGCCCAGATTTTGCGATTGGCCAAAACAGGCAAGATGCAAGGCGGGGAGGTGCAGGTGTATGCGCATACTCCGAACCTCCCGCAACAAAGCAGATTGCCTGTTTTCGCCAATCCCGAAGGGTTTGAGAATCGGCTGCTTTTCTCTTCAGATGCGGCTTTCACATTTCGGTGCAAAAGATGGGCAACTGCATTGCATTTCAACTTGTTTGCGCGCAGCACGATACAAATACCTGCCAATTCTCAAACGCAAAATCTGGGATTATGAGTGCTTTCACGGAGTGCCAGCAGCGAGGTGATCTCTTCCCCCAGCCTTTGCGGATCTTTGCACACGTGGAATGCCCATATTCCCAGCTTGCCCCAATGATTGACGGCACGTACCCAGCGGGTGGCGGCCTGATGTTTGGCACGATCCCGCTCGTCCTCCTCTCCCTTGATTTCGAGGATCAGAGTCACCCCGTTCTCTAGACGCACCAGGAAATCCGGCGTGTAGGCGTGGGTGATGCCCTGAAACTCGTAGGGAATGGTGAATTCGAGATGGTCGTTCCGCGCGTAAGCGACGACCGCGGCGGACTGTTCGAGCCGGAACACCGCCGCCTGCTCCCACGAACCGGTGTCCGCCACCACGAGGTTGATGTGGCTCTTGGCTGTGCCGACACACGGGCGCACGGTTTTGACGCCCACGCACACGCGTTAAGCCTAGCGTGTGAAAAACCATGTGCATGAGGTCGGAAAGCGAATAGACCCGCACAAAGCCGCATACAATCAAGCCGGCCTTTTACCTTCGGCAAAAATCGAATACGGCGGCGTTGGGCCATGGCGCTTCTGCCGCCAGCGCTCGAAATTGATGACGGCCGGGTCCAGATACACGGAGCCACCCCGCAGCTTCGTCGTGCCAAAGAGATTGGTGTTATACGTCTCCGTTCGGCGGCTGCCGGTCACGGCGTTTACCCTGCTGCCCACGTACACCCAATCCGGTTCCGGATGGCTGTGCCCGTTCAGGACAGCGACCATGACATGGACGAAGTGAATGTTCCCGGTCTTTTCGTCAATGCTGAAGCACGCCACCAGATGCCACCCCGAGTGCCCGTTGTGGCTTTCACCGCCTTTGCCGATTTGGATGGTGGACTTTACCTCCAAGCCGACCGGTTTTCCTTTGTCCACGACGCCCGGATTGATCAGGTCAGGACAGACCTGGTCAGAATTTTGTTTGAATGGCGAGTTTTCGTGAATGGAGTCGCAAAGGATGTTGGAAACCAGCCCGCTGAAATTGTTTCCCTGAATGTACTGCGGCAACGGCTTCGCGCCGCTGGCCAGCAAATTGGCATTGACCATAGCGATAATCCGATGGGTATCGTTCATTGCCCGTTGCAGATGAGTGATTTTGAGGCCGGGCGGCAGCGGTACTTCCGGACGGAAATAGCCCGGATTGACGGCCGGGGTCACGACCGCCAGCGGACCGGCAAACGCGCCCGCCACAAGTTGCGGCAGCGGACAACCCAACGCCTTTGCGAGTGATTCGAGGACGCCGATAGAAAAATTCTCGCGCCCGTTCTCCAAACCGGATAGATATTGGTAGGTGATGCCAGTGCGCGCGGCAACTTCGTCCTGCGTCAGGTGCTTCCCCTCGCGCAGACGCCGCACAAAGTTGCCGATGGCGGACTTCGCATCCATTTCGAGTATAGTTTACAGAAAGACCTGCTTGCTTGTCTTTCGTGTATAGTTGAAATTGCGTGCGATGAAAAATTACGAAATTCACAACGCCGATTGTTTTGATTGGTTGCGGACCTGTCCGCCGAGGACAATCCACGCCGTTTGCACTGACCCGCCTTACGGCTTGATCGAGTTCTCGGGAAAGGAACTGGCCAAGCTCCGCAACGGGCGAGGAGGCGTATGGCGGCTGCCTCCGACCATCGGTGGCCACAAGCGCGATCCACTGCCCCGCTTCACTGTTCTGACAGAGGAACAAAAGAAAAACCTCAGAGCGTACTTTTTGCGTTGGGGAAAGGTTCTTTGGGACGTGCTCGTTCCGGGCGCGCACGTTTGCGTGGCCGGCCATCCCATTCTCCAGCACCATGTCCAAGGAGCGATGGCAGAGGCGGGTTACGAGGTGCGGCCTGCCGTCTTTCGGCTGTATTTCGGTTTTCGCGGCGGTGACCGGCCAAAAAACGCGGAAAGGGAGTTCCCAGGGGTCTGCGTTACGCCCAAGGGTGCTTACGAGCCGTGGATGTTGTTTCGCAAACCGCTCGGCGAAAGAACCGTGGCCGAGAACCTGCGAAAATGGAAGACTGGCGGCCTGCGACGACTCTCCGAAGACAAACCATTGCCCGAAGTCATTCCCAGCGGACGCACACCACAACGTGAAGAGGCCATTTCCAACCACCCTTGCCTTAAGCCTCAACATTTCATGCGCATCATCGTCCGAGCGTTGCTTCCGTTGGGTGAAGGAGTAGTTCTCGATTCTTTCATGGGGTCGGGATCCACGATTGCTGCCGCCGAAGCGGTCGGCTACCGCTCGATCGGGGTTGAAATTGACCAAGCTTATTTTCGGCTGGCCGAAGCCGCGATCCCGAAACTGGCCGCGCTTTATCCGGCATTCGTTGGCGACAGGCTCGAATTCGACAGAACCGACTACACGGCCGAGACGGTCGAGGAAGCTCAATTGACCATGGCCCTGGCGGAATCAACTCTTCCGTATCGCGCGCGCAAGAAGTGATCGTTGCGAGACGCCAGAATCACGGTCGCCACAGCCGGACCGCGCCCACCCGATTGCCCGCCTGCGGCGCGAACAAATGCCAGTTCGTGACCAACACCTTCCCCTTGGCGCAGCTCGGGCCGAAGCTGCGCGGGCACAAGGTCAAACGCCTCGTAGTAGTTGTCCGGGTTCTCCGGCCGCAGCACTTGCAGCCGTTCCTTGATGGTCAGGTTGGGGCAAACGACCAGCACGGCGTTGGGGAAACGGGTGTCGCCCGGCACGCGTCCGCGATTGCAGAATGCCCAGGCCATCAGCATCGCCATGACGACCGTCTTGCCGCTTCCGGTGGCCATCTTGCAACCGTAACGCCGCAACGGCAGCAGCCCCGGCTCGTTTGGCAGGTCGGCCAGGCTCGGGAAAATTCCCAGCTTGGTCTCGATGCTGAACGACGGTTTCTGCCCGGCGCACAACGCCTGAAAATCCTCTACGCTCAGCTCTGGTTTCCAGCGCGGTTTGCGACCCGAACCGAGAATCTCGTTCAGGTAAATGATCGTCTCAACCGCCTCGCGCTGGCAGAAAAACAGCCGACGGGGCCGGTCGGTTCGCGCCCAGTACCGCAGCAGTTGTTTGGTGACCGGTGAGGCGCTCTCGTAGTCCAGTTCACGCCAGCGTTTCACGTCGGCTCGCAGCCGGTTGACCAAGGGCAGATCATCACGCTCCTCCTCCGCAAACCCTTTGAGCATGAGGGTGGCGTCACCGGTGCGACGTGTCTTGAACCAGTAACCGGCGGGTCGCCGACCGGGAAACTGCGATGCCTCGCCCGTGGAAGTGTCATATACCCAGTGCGCCGTCGGCTCGTCGTAGGGCGAGCACAGGAGACCGGTTGAATCGGAATTTCTTGTTGCTTTGCGTCAGGCATGGCCACAACTCAGTGAGTCTTCTTCCCATTCAACCGGTGCACCCGCAGCACCTCGTTGCCGCGCGGATCTATAACCTTGACGGCGACGCGGCGGTGGTGACCGTCCGCAGATGGCTCAGGCCAATACCCGCGCGCGGCCCAAGACGCAGAGCTAATCGGTTGGAGAACTCCGTAGCTCATGTTGAAGCCAACTGGCTGGTATCGTAAATCAGGTCGAGCACACTTTTGATTTCATTCGCGACTTCTTCAGGCTTAAGCAACCGAGCCAGATGGCAATAGTCGGATTTGTTCATCGAGTTGGGCAGGCCCAGTTTCTTGAAGAAGGCGCCGAAGACAGCCGGCAGGTATTCTTCACTGACCTTGTTGGCATGCCAAAAAGAATGGTTCGGGTCTTTCAGCGCCACCGGAATTGTATTCTCTGTAATGGCCTCTTCCATCGCTTGTTTGCGTCGCTGAAGCTCGCTGTGTCCGAACAAATCATCCGCCGTCGTGCTTTGCTCCACCCAACGCCGCAGCAAAAACGGCTGGCAAAAATAGTTTTCCAACTCGCGCCGATTCCACTTTACCTCACGCAATTGCGGATGGCTTTGAATTGTGATGTCAGGCGTGTTATCGAAAACGGCCACGCCGCGTAGGTGCGGATACGCTTCGAGCAGGCCAAAGAAATGTTTCCGCGCTTTCCGGGCTTCGTTGGACACGTAATGCACGAAAGCGTCCGCCAGACAGTCTGCTGCCTTATGGTCCAGGACCTGTGCCAATGCGCGCAGAGCCTCGAGATCGGTGCTACCCTCAAGGTAGAGCACCCAACGTTTGGTCTCCGCTTGTAGAAACTGCTCAAAGCCCAGCAAAGCCAGCGCCTTGCGCACCTGATCGCTCTGCCGCATCACGTGGGGCTTGCCCACGAACGCCACGATTTTGTCCCGTGTGGCTTCGTTGAGAACGACTTCGGAATGCGTGGCAATGATGAGCTGGCTGCCAAATCGCCGGCAGGTTTCCGTCAGCTCCGCATAAATCTGACGCTGCCGCAGCACCTCCAGATGCGCGTCCGGCTCGTCAATCAATACCACGGAGCCAGGCTTCCACCGCAGGAAAGCCAGCAGCAGTAACGTCTGCTGAAAGCCGCGTCCGGCGCCGGACAAATCCAATTCTACCCGTTTCTGTTCGCCGCCCAGCCGCTCGCGATAGCTCATCTGGATTTCGCCGCGTTCGGCCACATATTCCGGAGCGAGCAATTCCGCGCCGAAAAGCCGTTTCATCTGCCTCACCAGAGAACCCCATTCGCCGTGCTCCGGCCTGGCTTTCTCAGCCTCCCACAGTTTCCAGCAAAGATTCCGCAACACCTGGGCCGTCTGACCCTCTCCGAGTGACACCTCGATCGCGCCCTCGTCAATCCGTCGTTCGTTGGCTGCCAGGCCCGACATGGGCGGCAGATAAGCCACCCGCACTTCCAGCGCTTCGCGCGGAACGAGCTTTCCCAAATCAGCCTCAGCACTGGACCGCGAAGGACGGCAATGAATGGTTTCGTCCGTAGAATAGTCGAACTCCAGCGGGCATGACCATGCCACACCCTGGCTGACGCCTTCCACACACACCTCGATCAAAACGTTCTGGGTCGCTTTTCCTGTACCCTTGGCGGTCCGTCGCAGACGCAAATCCCTCCAAAGCAGGGCCGCACGCGGAACGGGAAGCTGAACCAAATCGCGCCGGTTAATCACGACTCCCCGCCGTTCTTTGGCTTTGCTGCCTGCCTCCAGGCGCTTTTCCACCCAGCGGCGCAGACCGAGCTCCCAAAGCGCCAGCGCCTGAAGCACCGTGGTCTTGCCCGAATTGTTCGGCCCGACGAAAACTACCGGCGACGCCAGTTCGATTTCCACATCATCGAACCGCTTGAAATTTCGTATGGTCAATTTCCTCAGCATAAATTACTTCGCTTCAACGGCGCTCAGATTCCTCACCGCCATCACTTCGTTGCCGCGTGGGTCTATGACCTTGACGGCCACGCGCCGATGCCGGCCGGGTGCGAACGGCAGGGAAACTGTGCCGCTCAACGCCGCAAACGCCGCCTCGTCCACGATGCCTTTCAAGGTCCGCGCCAGCTTCTCCCAGGCGCTTTTGTCCGGGAAAAACGCCTGCGTGATGCAGAACGTCCGCCCGTCGTAATCGCTGTCCAGAAACCACGCCGCCACCTTGTCGGCGTTGGTCGGCAACAACACGTTGTTGACCGGGTAGTAAATGTCCACACCTTCCATCTCCACCCGATACATCCCGTCCCGGTCGGGGCCGACCAATTTTGTGCGCGGCATCCCGAAGACGGTGAAAATCTGCGAGCCGGGCGTTGTCTTCAGCAAATCGCCCATGTTTACGTCCGGGCGGATGTGGGCCAGGTGACATCGCACCTTCGGGTTCGGGTCCTCCTGAATGGCCGCCTGCGCCGCCGCATCGAAACTGAACCCGGCAAACACCAGATCGTCATACCCGCGCCGATGCGCCTGCCGCAGCGCGTTCTCGACCTGATACGCCGTCACCGGGCCGAACTGCGGCCCGAACGACACCGCCACGCGCCGCTCTTTTCCGTTCTCAGCCGTCCATTCGCCCTCGGCGTGCAGGAACTCCGTGCCGCTGAGCATTTCCAACCGACTGAACTTCGCCACCTTGTTGTTCGGGAACCGCACCCCGTCGGCCTTCAGCAACCGCAACATCTTGTCCAGATACGCCTCGGCGTTAGTAGAAGCGACGTCCCCGTCGCTTACGTCCCCGTCGCTTATGTGCATGCTGGTGGAACCGACGTCCCCGTCGCTTGTCCGAAGCGGCATGGATGCCGCTTCTACGTGCCCAAAAGTCTCCAGCTCTTCCGGCGCGCCGCCGATGGGTGTTTCTTCGTCGAGGCTCTCTTCGATGGGCATCACCGCTTCCATCGTGAACGGGCCGCTCACGCGCACAACGCCGCGCACGATTTCCGGCTTGTCTACGAGCTCTTCCTGCTCGGCGTTGGCGGCGATGCAGGCGTTGACCTCATCCATCTTGGCCCGCCACGCGGCCCGGTATGCCCGCAACGCCTCCTGCAACGGCGCCGGCCAGTCCGGGTCGGTATCGAATGGCACTTCCCACTCATACCAGCCCGCGAAATCATTCGGCACGGTCGTGTAGGCGTCTTTCGCGCGGTTTTGCGGCGGCAACAACCACCGCCGGCGATCCGCGTCGGTCACGGCCTTTTTGCCTTCGCGTTTTTCCTTTTCGAGCAGTTTGGCGCGCAACCGCTGACGCAGCTCGGGCGTGACCAGCCGCAGCGCGTCGTTGAGCACCTTGAGCTTTTCCTCCAGCACGGGCTGATGCTTGGCGAAAATGGTGTCCAACGCCACGTTCTGGGCAATGCTCCGGAGCGTGATGTGCGACACGGTCTTGTACACAAAGCCCTGCGAAGGCGATGATGACGTAGAAGCGGCGTCCTCGCCGCTGGAATCGGTGCCGCCTGAATCGGTAGAAGCGGCCTCCTCGCCGCTTAGCCCGAATGTGCCGCAGGCTGCTGTAGAAGCGGCGTCCGCGCCGCTCAGCCTGCCTGAGCCGCTTGGCTCAAAGGCAGCGTTGGGCCCGGCGGTTGCGGAAGGCAACGGGCAGGTCGAATCTCCGCAAGAAAGCGACGGGGACGTCGCTTCTACCAAGATCTTGGGGTTGTCGTGGATGTATTTCCGAAGCCGTTCCATTTCGTCAGCGCTGCGCACAATGTGGTCGAAACTCTCCTTTTGCCAAAACGAACCTTTGCGTCCCAGGCGGTGGTTAATTTCGTGCGCCGTGTAAGATTTCCAGTTCTGAACGATCTCAGAAAGCCGGTGCGCCCCGAGCGGCGTGACCAGCACATGAACGTGATTGGGCATGACCACAAACGCATCGAGCCGATACCGCCGGCCGTCAAACTGACGCATAGCCGATTCGACCACCGCCTTCAATTCGGGTCGGACCAGCAGGCACTCGCCGTGACATTCATCCAGCCACTTCTCCCAGCGTTCGGAGAACAGCCGGTCGTACTCTGCCTTTTCCGATTCTGAATGGGGCTCCGGATGCTCGGCAAGCCACGCGTCCCGTTCGCGCTGCCACTGTTCGACCCGCTCCCGCGGCATTGAGTCGGCGGTGCGCCAGGTTACAAAGTAGGTCACGCCTTCCTGGCGCCAGTGCGGCAGGTTGCCGCCGCGAACAAAGCCGATGGGCCGGTCAGGGTCAAAATAGCTGCGCAGGCAATGGGTAGCAGCGGCGTCCCCGCCGCTCAGGGAAGTGACGCGGACACTGCTTGAGGAAGCGACGGGGACGTCGCTTCTACGCAGTTTGTAATAATCGAAGCGCGCGGTGAGCAACCGTTGCCGGGCCAGCGCCAACGCCACGCGGCTGGTATCAATCGTGATCCAGCGCCGCCCCCACTGCTCCGCCACATACGCCGTCGTCCCGCTCCCACAGGTCGGATCCAACACCAAATCGCCAGGGTCGATCGTCATCAGGAGACAGCGCTCAATGATACCGAACGGTGTTTGCACAACATAACGCTTCTCTTTCCCACCAAGTTGCGTTTCGGTCCAAACGTTTGTAAATGAGACCACATCAAAGTCAGTCGCACGTCTCAAGTACCGCAGCCGGTTACCTTGGACAAACACTCTTCCCGCTCTGGCAAGTCTCTCGACACCTTGGGGCGTCGTTTTCCAATGAAGGTTTGGAGGACAAGTGAAGAGACCGCCGAAGATTTGGACAGGAAGAGAACCAGTCTCCGTCGTTCCCTGAGAAGTCAATTGGTCTGATGCAACCGGGACCCCCTCACGCGGAGTCCAACGATTGCCGCCGGTCATTTCGGGTAAGCGGCGTAATTCACCGTTCGGGAGTTCCCAAAGGTCGTAGTAATCCCCTTGTAAATCCTTTCGCTTGTAAACACGTCTGTATTTTATCTTTGCCGTGTCTTTTGCGTACCATAGGAGGTAATCAGTAACCGTGTCTAGAAGCTTGGCACTGAAGCCAGTCGTCTTAGTGAAAGTGATTGTTGCGACACAGTTTCCACAACCAAACACCTCATCCATCACCGCCCGCACCCGGTGCAGATTCTCGTCGGAAATTTGCACGAAGATGCTGCCGGTGTCGGCGAGCAGTTCGCGGCAGAGGATGAGCCGGTCGCGAAGGTAGCTCAGGTAGCTGTGCACGCCCAGCGTCCAGGTGTCGCGATAGGCTTTGACCATTTCCGGCTCGCGCGTCAGGTCGGTTTCCTTGTCCTTGACGTCGCGCCGCCCGATTTCGGGCTGGAAATTGGAGGCGAATTTGATGCCGTAGGGCGGGTCGAGGTAGATCATCTGCACCTTGCCAGCCAGCCCCTCGCGTCGGGCCAGGCTGGCCATCACCTGCAATGAATCGCCCAGAATCATCCGGTTGGCCCAGTCCACGTCGTGCTCGTAGAACTGGACGGCTTTCTGGTATTCGAGCTGCGGGTCGGCAAACAAATCGCGCTGTGCGTCCTGCCGTGCAGCAACCTTGAGGATGGCCTGCGCCGAGATGCGTTCGTGGATGTGGAGAGCGACCGGCTCGACCTCGAACGCTTTCTTCTCGCGTTTGCCGGCCCATTCCAGCCACGGCTCGTGATTGCGTAGGGCGGCGGCCAGCGCGGCGCGTTCGGACGCGGTGAGTTTTTCGCCGCGTTCCAGTTTGGCAATAAGCTTTTCGATGGCGGCATCTGGATCGAAGCGCAGCACCGGCGGCAGGTGGGGATTGTAGGCGAACTCCAGCTTCGGCGTTTCCCGAATCACGCCCTGCGCGGCCAGGCCGGCGGGCGGGATGTTTTTGCGTGTGGCCTTGTGCCGGTAATCGGTGACCGGTGGATTGTTGGCTTTGTGTTTACGGGGCGTGGACATAGTTCCAAGCGGCTATTTAATTCTGTACATATGGCAATTCAAGCTAAAAGGCGCTTATAAGCACACTTTTGTCAGGGCTGTGTCTCGGATAGTGAGAAGAAGATGGTAGAGAGGAGGTTGTAGGTTGGGGCTGGACAGTCCCTCGCCTTTCTGCTATCACGGGGGCATGAAAACAGAAGCTTGGAAACATTATGCGGATGCCGA
>Ga0209101_1000784_pt1 | contig 25523 bp, 37 predicted proteins | sample ConPoolayeCmetaG_FD_185481 | JGI IMG/M metagenome (GOLD analysis project Ga0209101, IMG submission 185481) | Hot spring microbial mat communities from California, USA to study Microbial Dark Matter (Phase II) - Cone Pool mat layer C metaG... ...
AGCGGGACGAGGTGGAGCGGGGGATGGTACTGGCGAAGCCGGGGAGCATCACACCGCATCGGAAGTTCATGAGCGAGGTGTACGTACTGCGCAAGGAAGAAGGCGGGCGGCACAAGGCGTTCTTCTCCGGGTACAAGCCGCAGTTCTACATCCGGACGATGGATGTGACGGGCGAGATCAAACTGCCGGAAGGGGTTGAGATGGTGATGCCGGGTGACAATGTCAACCTGCTGGTGGAGCTGATCACCCCTGTGGCGCTGGAGAAGGGGTCGAAGTTCGCTATCCGCGAGGGCGGCCTGACGGTCGGCGCCGGCGTCATCACGGAGATTCTGGAGTAATGGATTGACCGTGGAGGGCAACCCCTGAGCGCATGAGCGCGCAGGTTGCTCCCTGTGGTTGACAGGTAAGGTCTGCTATGGCAAAGCAAAAGATCAGAATACGTCTGAAAGCATATGACCACCGGGTGATCGATGAGTCGGCGCGGCGGATTGTCGAGGCGGCAGAGCGCACTGGGGCGCGTGTGGTAGGCCCTGTGCCTTTACCGACGCGGATCGAGCGTTGGACGGTTCGCCGGTCTACCTTTATTGATAAGGATTCGCAGGAACATTTTGAGATGCGCACACACAAGCGTCTGATTGATGTGCTCGACCCGGACGCTAAGACCATTGACACTCTGACACGGCTGAACCTGCCAGCCGGTGTGGATATTGAGATTAAAATCTAGACTTGAGGCACTGCTGGTGCGCTGGCAGTGAAGGAATAGACACGGGGGATGACGCAAGAGGCAGGCAGTTTGAGCCGAGTCTTCGAGCGGGGTCCCGTGGGAGGCAATGCCATCATGATAAAGGGCATCATTGGCAAAAAAGTTGGGATGACTCAGGTCTTCAATGCGGACGGCAGTGCTGTGCCTGTGACGGTGATACAGGCTGGGCCTTGCTGGGTCACACAGGTCAAGACGGACAGCAAGGACGGCTATTCAGCCATACAGCTTGGCTATGAAGAGATCGCGCCAGAGGTAAGTGACGAGAAGGTGCGTGCCCGTAAGGTTGAACGCCGCCTCAAAAAACCTGAGCGTGGACATCTGGGCCTGCTGGAGGCGGATGAGAAGCATCCTCATCGCAAAAAACTGGCTGAGCCGGTACCGCCACTGCGCCATCTTCGAGAGTTTCCAGTCGAGGATGCTTCTGCTTTTCAAGAGGGCCAAAAGATCACAGTAGAGGTTTTCTCGGCGGGTGATCGGGTAGACGTGATTGGGACCAGCAAGGGCAAGGGGTTTGCCGGTACGGTCAAGCGTCATCATTTTAACCGTCAGCCGAAGACACATGGTCAGTCTGACCGGGAGCGTGCGCCCGGCTCAAGCAGTTCAACAACAACACCGGGATGGGTGCGTAAGGGGACGCGACGAGCAGGCCGTATGGGTGGTGAGCGTGTCACCTCCATGAATCTGGAAGTCATTGTTGTTGACCCTGAACGGCATCTGCTGGCTGTAAAGGGAAGCGTACCCGGCGCGAAAGGCGGTCTGGTCATGGTCCGCCAGTCGGTGAAGCAGTAGAGGCAGTCACATGGCGATCAAACTTCCTGTTAAGGACATGCGCGGGCGTGAGGTAGACGAAGTCGAACTGCCCGCAGACATCTTTGAAGCGCCGGTGAAGGTGGGTCTGATGCACCAGTTGTATGTGCTCCAGATGGCCAATGCACGGCTGGGGACCCACGACACCAGGACGCGTGGTGAGATCAATCGGACCAAACAGAAATGGTATCGGCAGAAAGGTACAGGCCGTGCACGTCACGGGGCGCGTACTGCACCGATCTTTGTAGGCGGCGGGATCGCACACGGCCCGCATCCTCGCAAGTATACCAAGCGTATGCCCAAGAAGATGCGTCGGGCGGCGTTACGCTCGGCTCTTTCGGCTAAAGCCGCTGAGAACGAGATAGTGGTAGTGGATAAGCTGGAATTGGAAGCCCCGAAGACCCGCCAAATGACTGAAGTGCTCTACAACCTTGTGGGGGACAGTACAGCGTTGGTTCTTCTGGCTGAGAAAAATGAGAATGTCCAGCTTTCCCTGCGCAACCTGCCGGATGCGTACTACCTGCTGGCAAACTACCTGAATGTGCGTGATCTGCTGCGCTACGAGAAGGTGATCATGCCGCTTGATGCGCTGAAAGCAATCACTGATTGGCTGGGAACACAGCGCGGGAGTGAGTGAAATGAGCGAGTTACACATTTATGATGTGATCCGTCGCCCGATCGTGACTGAGAAGAGCCAGCGTTTGACCGATGAGTTGAATGTGTACACCTTTGAGGTGGATATGCGGGCCAACAAGCCCCTGATCAAAGAGGCGGTCGAGACTATCTTCGATGTGAAGGTGATCGGCGTACGGACTTCCATTGTGCCGGCCAAGCTGGGCCGGCGGGCGAGGAAGACCTTTATTCGCAAGCCTCAGTGGAAGAAGGCGGTCGTCACAGTTGCGCCCGGGCAGAGTATTGATCTGTTTGGCGTCTGAGTGTAGAGGTACGGTATGGCAATCAAAAAATACAAACCGACTTCACCCGGTCGCCGGGGGATGAGTGGGTACACTTTCGAAGAGATCACCCGCAACAAGCCGGAAAGGTCGCTGACTGTAGCGTTGCGCAAGCGTGCCGGGCGTAACAATCAAGGGCGGATTACGGTACGGCATCGTGGCGGCGGTCATCGCCGGCGCTATCGTATCATTGACTTCAAGCGCGACAAGATCGGCATTCCGGGCCGGGTTGCTACGCTGGAGTACGATCCGAACCGGTCAGCCCGTATCGCACTGATCGTTTACGCAGATGGCGAGAAGCGGTACATCATTGCGCCGCTGGGGCTACAGGTGGGGGATGCCATCATGAGCGGCCCTCAAGCCGAGGTTCGTCCCGGTAATGCCCTTCCGATTCGGAATATACCGGTTGGCACGCTCATTCACAACATTGAGCTGTATGAGGGACATGGAGGGCAGTTGGTACGCTCGGCAGGAACGTCGGCACAACTTCTCGCTAAGGAAGGTGACTATGCTCAGATACGTATGCCCAGCGGCGAGGTTCGTCTGATCCGGCAGGCCTGCATGGCGACTGTGGGTCAGGTGGGCAATACCGAGCATAGCAACATCAAGCTGGGCAAGGCGGGCCGTAAACGCTGGCTGGGTTGGCGTCCGGCGGTGCGCGGCAGCGCAATGGACCCCAATTCCCATCCCCATGGCGGCGGTGAGGGCCGTTCGCCTGTTGGTATGCCCGGCCCGAAGACGCCGTGGGGGAAGCCTGCGCTTGGCAAGAAGACACGCCACAACAAACGCACAGATAAGTATATCGTGCGGCGGCGTGGCAAGAAGCGCCAGTAGCCATGAAGGCGGCCCTCGGCCCTGAACAGATCGGGCCGGGCGGCGTGCAGAGATGAGAGGGTAATCGGAGGACAGGATGTCACGCAGTTTGAAGAAAGGGCCATATGTTGACCCGAAGCTGCTGGCGAAGATTGAGCGGATGAATGCGGCTGGCGAAAAGAAGGTCATTCGGACGTGGAGCCGTGATTCGACGATCTTCCCGCAGTTCGTCGGGCATACGATTGCTGTCCACGACGGGCGGCGGCATGTGCCGATTTATATTACCGAGAACATGGTAGGTCACAAGCTGGGTGAATTTGCGCCGACGCGCCTCTTCCGTGGGCACTTTGCCAAGGAAAAGAAGGGGAAGTAGGAAATGGACGTACGGGCAAGTGCCAAGTATCTACCGATCTCGCCGTCCAAGATTCGTCTGGTGTGCGATCAGGTGCGCGGACTTAACCCCTATCAGGCGGTCAATGTGCTCAAGTTTATGCCTCAGAAGGGCGCCCCTTTGGTGTTGAAAGTGCTTGAGAGCGCTATCGCCAATGCGGAAAACAACTTTGAGCTGGACCCGGCGGAGATGGTCATTTCGGCGATTTACGCAGATGAGGGGCCGCGCCGTCAGTGGCGGCGTTTTGGTGCGCGCGGGCGTTTTAAGCCTTGGATTCGGCGCACGTCTCATGTGACCGTGGTGCTGAGCGAGCGGGAAGCTGTGCCAACCCCGTCTGGCAAGGTTGAGGAGCAGGAGAGCTAAATTATGGGACGCAAAGTACACCCGATTGGTATGCGCCTGAAAATCATCAAGGACTGGAATGCACGCTGGTATGCTGAAGGGCGTCGCTATGGGGACCTGCTCCATGAAGACTTTGCCATCCGTGATATGGTGTACCGCTTGCATGGTAACGCGGGTATCTCAAAGGTTGAGATTGAGCGCTATCCCAACCAAGTGGTGGTGACGTTACATACGGCCAGACCCGGCATCATCATCGGGCGTAAGGGGCAGGCGGTCAAGGAGCTTCGTCAGAGCTTGCAGGACCTGACGGGTAAGAACGTCAAGATCGAGGTAGAGGAGATTCAATCGCCCGATCTGGATGCCAAGCTGGTTGCCGAGAACATCGCCGGGCAGTTGGAACGCCGTATCTCGCATAGTCGTGCCATGAAGCGTGCTGTTCAGCAAGCCATGCGTCAGGGGGCGCTGGGGGTCAAGATCATCTGCTCTGGGCGGTTGGCCGGGGCCGAGATGGCCCGTCGTGAGACCATCCACGAGGGGCAGGTTCCTTTGACAACGCTCCGCGCTGATATTGACTATGGCTTCGCAGAGGCCCTGACCACCTTTGGCCGCATCGGCGTCAAAGTGTGGATTTATAAGGGTGAGGTGCTGAAGACTGAGGAAAAAGAGGTGACTGATGGAGTGTACGTCAGTCAGTAGAGTAGAACGCGCAGGCGGGATTATCTTGCCTGTACGGGTGGAGAAGCAACCATGTTAATGCCCAAACGTGTGAAGTATCGCAAGCAGTTTCGTGGGCGGATGAAGGGTATGGCTACACGGGGCTGTAAGGTGGATTTTGGCGAGATCGGCTTGCAGGCACTTGAGCCGGCATGGATTACCAGCCGCCAGATCGAGTCGGCCCGACGAACAATCGTGCGCCATCTGAAGCGTCGCGGTAAGGTCTATATCCGCATCTTCCCTGATAAGCCTGTCACGGCCAAACCTGCCGAGACGCGCATGGGTAAGGGCAAAGGCTCAGTTGATCACTGGGTGGCTGTGGTAAAGCCGGGCCGCGTGCTGTTTGAGATCGCCGGCGTGGATGAAGAGACGGCGCTGGAGGCACTGCGTCTGGCCAGCCACAAAATGCCGATCCGCACCAAGATCATTAAGCGGATTGAGCCGATCTCCGGGCTGGAGGTGATGGGCTAATGAAAGCATCAGAGCTACGCCAGTTGACAATGAAGGAGTTGCAGGCCCGGCTGGATGAGGCTAAAGAGGCGTACTTTAACCTGCGCTTCCAGGAGACATCCGGTCAGCTTGAGGATTTCAACCGTCTGCGCATCGCCAAGCGCGACATCGCCCGCATCCTGACCGTGATGCGCGAACGGCAACTGGAGGCTAAGAATGACCAACAATAGGCGGCGGCTGACCGGGCATGTGGTCAGCAACAAGATGGATAAGACTGTCATTGTACAGGTGGATCGCTCTTTCCGGCACCCGTTATATGGCAAGGTGCTGCGCAAGTCAAAGCGTTACATGGCCCACGACGAGGGCAACCGCTGTGAGATCGGTGATGTAGTCGTGATCGTTGAGTCGCGTCCGCTCAGCCGTCACAAGCGGTGGGTAGTACAGCATATCGTGCGCGAGGATGCCAGCGCCCGGACGGCTACGCTCGAAGAGCTGACGGCCGTTCCGGCTGGAGAGGCTGCTGAGACGCACGTGTCAGAGGCGGCTCAATCAGCCGCTGAGGGCGGGGACGCCTAGCTCGTTAACAGGGGAATCAACCATGATACAGCAAGAGTCCCGGCTCACAGTAGCCGACAATAGTGGAGCGAAAGAGATTTTGACCATCCGGGTGATGGGCGGCTCGAAGCGCTTCTATGGGGGCGTAGGTGACGTGATTGTGGCCACAGTCAAGAGCGCTCAGCCGCACAGTAATTTCAAGAAGGGCGACATCGTGCGTGCGGTCATTGTGCGGACAGCTAAGGAATACCGCCGTCCGGACGGCTCTTATATCCGCTTTGATGACAATGCCGCTGTGATTCTGGATGGTGAGTCGAACAACCCTAAGGGGACCCGTATCTTTGGGCCTGTGGCGCGTGAACTGCGTGAGGCAGGCTTCATGAAGATTATCTCGCTGGCGCCAGAGGTACTGTAGGCGCTGGAGGCAAGTATGACGAGACCAAAACTGCGTATTCGCAGGGGCGACACGGTAGAGGTAATCGCTGGGAATGACAAGGGTGCGCGGGGCAAGGTGTTGCGTGCCTACCCGGTGGATGGGCGCGTGGTGGTGGAATCAGTGAACATCCGCAAGAAGCACCAGCGTCCGCGTCAGGCTGGGCGTGGTCAGACTCAGGCAGGGATTATCCAGTTTGAGGCACCGGTGCATGTCTCGAACGTGATGCTGGTTTGCCCTAAATGTGACAAGCCCACTCGTGTGGGGGTGCGCCGTCAGGATGGACAGGCTATCCGGGTATGCAAGAAGTGCGGGGAGGACATTGACTGATGAATGCCAAGCTGAAGACGCACTACGAGCAGACAGTCCGCCCGGCGCTGATGAAGCGTTTCGGCTATAAGAACATCATGCAGGCGCCCCGCATTGTGAAAGTGGTGGTCAATGTGGGGGTAGGGGAGGCGCTGGACAATGCCAAAGCGCTGGATGCGACGGTCGAAGACCTGATGCGTATTACCGGCCAGCGACCGATCATCACTCGTGCCCGTAAGAGCATCGCCGCGTTCAAGTTGCGTGAAGGGCGTGCTATCGGGGTCAAGGTCACACTGCGCGGGGAGCGGATGTGGGCCTTCCTTGATCGCCTGATGAACGTGGCTCTGCCGCGCACGCGGGACTTTCGCGGTGTTTCCCCGACTGGTTTTGACGGGCGAGGGAACTATACGCTTGGCCTGCGCGAGCAGTTGCTCTTCCCCGAAATTGTGATTGATAAGATTGACAAGGTGCGCGGGATGGAAATCAGCGTAGTGACGACCGCTCAGAGTGATGAGGAAGGGCGCGAGTTACTGCGGCTGATGGGAATGCCGTTCCGCGCCATGGATTAGCCGGAGAAGCAGGGAGCTGAGCGATGTCAAAGAAGTGTATGCCCTACCGCGAGATGCGCCGTAAGTATGCTATCCGGGTACGTAATCGCTGTCAGCGGTGCGGACGCTCACGCGGGTATATCCGCAAGTTTCAGTTGTGCCGGATTTGCTTCCGCGAGTTGGCGCTGAAGGGCGACATTCCCGGCGTGGCAAAGGCAAGCTGGTAGGGATAGGAGAGACGGTAATGTACGTCAATGACCCAATAGCAGACATGTTGACGCGCATCCGCAATGCAATTATGGCCCGCCATACATCAGTGGCTGTTCCTCATTCGCGGATGAAAGAAGAGATCGCTCGTATCCTCAAGGAAGAGGGCTTCATTGAGGATTATAAGATCAGCGATGAGAAGCCGTATAAGCAAATTCATGTGCAACTGAAGTACATCGGAGCACGGCGTGATCGTCGCCCCGTCATCACAGGTCTGAAGCGTGTCAGCAAGCCGGGCCGCCGGATTTATGTCGGTTGTAACGAAATCCCATGGGTACTGAGCGGCATGGGGATTGCAATCATGACTACCCCTAAGGGTGTGATGACAGGGCGGCAAGCGCGGCGTGAGGGCGTCGGCGGTGAAGTGCTGTGCTACGTGTGGTAAGAAGGCTTCAGAACAAAAGATCGGCTGGGGCCTGAATGGAGTAGAGAATGTCCCGAATTGGTAAGAAACCCATCCCGATCCCGCAAGGGGTAACCGTTACCATTGAGGGCAGCCAGGTGACGGTTAAAGGGCCTAAAGGAGAGCTAAGCCGGCGCTTTGACCCGGATATGTCCATTCGGCAGGAAGACGGGAGCCTTGTTGTCTCGCGCCCAAGCGATGAGCGTCGTCACAGGGCTTTGCACGGCCTGACACGCGCTCTGCTGAATAACATGGTGACCGGCGTCAGCACCGGCTACGAAGTTCGGCTGCAGATTGTGGGCACGGGGTACCGTGCCGAGATGCAAGGGCAAGACCTCAGGCTAAGTCTGGGGTATTCGCATGACATCTTGGTAGTGCCGCCGCCCGGCATGAAGTTTCAGGTTGAAGAGAAGGGTTCGCTGATCATCATCAATGCCATTGATCGGGAGCTGATCGGGCAGGTCGCGTCCGACATCCGCAAGCTGCGCCCAGTGGAACCGTATAAGGGCAAGGGCATCCGCTATGTGGGTGAGTACGTCCGTCAGAAGGCCGGCAAGGCTGGCAAGACGGGCAAGGGTAAGTAGAACCCGGTCATTGGACTACATATGGAGAGTGAGTGGAGAGCATGAGCGTCAAGAGTCAGCAAGCGCGCCAACGCCGCCATCTGCGCGTTCGGAAGCGCGTGGTCGGTACGTCAGAACGCCCGCGCCTGAATGTGTTTCGTAGCGATAAGCACATTTACGCGCAGGTGATTGATGACAGCGTAGGCCACACGCTGGCTGCTGCATCTACAGTGGATGTCCAGATACGGGATGCGGCGAAAGGCAAAACCAAGACCGAACAGGCAATCCTGGTAGGACGGCTGGTGGCCGAGCGTGCGTTGGATGCTGGAATCAAGCGGGTTGTGTTTGATCGTGGCGGCTATAAGTATCATGGCCGCGTCAAAGCTCTGGCTGATGCCGCACGCGAAGCCGGGCTGGAGTTCTAATCGGCGGAGTGAAAGATGGGACGACGACGTGAACCCCGTGTGCAGGAAGATCGGGAAGAGCTTGACGAGCGCGTGCTGGACATTAAGCGTGTCGCCAAGGTGATCCAAGGCGGGCGCCGCTTTGCCTTCAGGACGGTTGTAATTGTGGGTGACAATCAGGGCATGGTTGGCGTAGGGGTAGGCAAGGCTCGCCAAGTTCCGGATGCAGTCCGTAAAGGGACTGAGCGTGCCCGCCGCACAATGACGAAGGTATCACTGGCCGGGACAACTATCCCGCATCCGGTTGTGGCCCGTTATGGCGGGGCAGAGGTCATGCTACGCCCGGCCTCACCTGGAACGGGCGTCATTGCGGGCGGTGCGGTGCGTGCTGTGGTCGAGGCCGCCGGCATCAAGGATATTCTGACTAAATCCAAGGGCAGTTCGAATATGCTGAATGTGGCCAGAGCCACATTACTGGGCTTGAAACAATTGAAAGATGCCGATGAGGTTGCAAAGGCGCGCGGCAAAGAGATGCGGGATGTGTTGCCTTTCTGGATGCGTCGGCGAGGTAAGGAAGGCTAGCAATGGCCAAGAAAAGTGTACAGAAGCCCAAGCAGTTGCGGATTAAGCTGGTCAAAAGCCCGATTGGATATTCGCAGAGGCATAAAGATACAATCCGCACGCTGGGGCTGAGGAAGATCAATCAAGAGGTGGTGCGGCCTGACTCACCGATCTTGCGGGGTATGCTGTTGAAGGTAGCCCACCTTGTGACTGTTGAGGAAGTGGAGTCGGATCAATGAAGATTAGTGACCTGCGACCCGATAAAGGGGCAACCCGAAAGCGCAAGCGAGTAGGTCAAGGTATCGCCGCTGGTCAGGGCAAGACGGCTGGACGCGGCACGAAGGGCACTGGCGCCCGTAAAGGTGGCGGCAAAGGGCCATACTTTGAAGGCGGCCAGTTACCTCTGGTGCGCCGTCTGCCCTTCAAGCGCGGCTTTAACAACATCTTCCGGATCGAATATCAGGAAGTCAACCTTGATCAACTGGCTGACCGCTTTCAATCAGGGGGAGAGATCACCCCGCAGAAGCTGGCTGAGGCTGGGTTGATCAAAGAGGCTGATAAGCCGGTAGTGGTGTTGGGACGTGGTGAGGTCAAAGCGGCCTATCAGGTTCAGGCTCACCGCATCTCCAAGAGCGCGCGTGAGAAGATCGAGGCCGCCGGCGGCTCTGTTGAATTGCTGGAACTGGAGTTCACCGGCGCACGGGCGACGGTTAAACTTCTCCCGAAAGCTCAGATTGAGGCTTTGCGGGTCAAACGCGCCCGGATGTAGGCCCTGCGGGGCATAGGGGAGAGAGGGCATTATGGCCGACTTCTTTGAGGGCCTTCGTGAATCCTTTCGGTTGCCTGACCTGCGGCGGCGTATTCTGATCACACTGCTGATTCTGGTGATCTATCGTATTGCCGCGAATGTGCCGGTGCCGGGCGTAGATCATACGATCCTTCAGCAGGTGTTGGACCCGCAGGAAAATCCGGGGGTGGGTGCATTTGCACAGGTGCTCGACCTGCTGTCGGGCGGGGCTGTGTCGAACTTCTCGGTGCTGGCGATGGGGGTTTATCCCTACATCACTGCCCAGATCATCATTCAGCTTCTGACCCCTGTGATCCCTGCGCTGGAAGAGCTGTCCAAGGAAGGGCAGGCGGGCCGCGACAAGCTGAACCGCTACACTTACTACCTGGCCATCCCGATGGCCATGTTTCAGGCAATTGGCCAGATCAACATCTTCCGCAACACAGTAACCGGTGAGACGATCATCCCCGGTTTTGGGTTAGCGGCTGGTGATGACATCTTGCTGACCTTTACGGTGCTGACCGTCATGACTGCCGGGACCATGTTTGCCATCTGGTTGGGCGAATTGATCACAGAGGATGGCATCGGGAGCGGCCTTAGCCTGATCATCTTTGCGGGTATCGTGTCACGTGTGCCGTTCAACATCACCCGTTTATTCAGTGCCGACACGGGTGTCGTGATCCGCAACGTGGTGCTGTTCTTAGTGCTGACCGTCTTGACGGTAGTGGTGATCGTGATTGTACAACAAGCTCAACGCCGCCTGCCGGTCAAATACGGCAAGCGGGTGCGCGGCACTAAGATGTACGGCGGCGGGACAACCTACCTGCCCCTGCCGGTGAATGCCGCCGGCATGATCCCGCTGATCTTTGCGCAGGCCTTCCTGAGCTTCCCTGGCATCTTGGCGAGCTTTTTCTCTCAGAGCCGCTCAACTTTCGTGGCCAATGCCTCAAATGCGATCCAGAACTTCTTCGGCGGGCAGGGCGGCGTAGCGCATGGCGGCCAGCTCGCTTACTGGCTGATCTACTTTGGCATGGTGGTAGGCTTCACCTACCTCTACACAGATGTGATGATCCGCAACCAGAATCTGGCCGATAACCTGCAAAAGAACGGGGGGTTTATCCCTGGAATCCGACCCGGCAAGCGCACGGAGGAGTTCATCACGAAGGTCTCGCGGCGGATCACGCTGGTTGGCGCTCTGTTCCTTGGCGGGATTGCCATCTTGCCGGGCCTTGTCCAGATCGTGATGGACTTGATTCAGCCGGGGGCCGGTGTGGAAGTCCGTAACGCTATGTATATCGTCAGCGGCGGCGGGTTGATCATTATTGTGGGTGTGGTGATTGACACCATGCGCCAGCTTGAGGCGCAACTGGTCATGCGCCACCGTGATACGTTCATCCGCTGATAGGGCTGGTTATGGCGATATATATTGTGCTGCTAGGGCCGCCGGGCGCGGGGAAGGGAACTCAGGCCAAGCTGTTGGTCGAGGAACTGGGCGTCCCTCAGGTTTCAACGGGGGATTTATTCCGTGCCATGAAAGAGCTGGATACGCCGTTGGCCCGCAGAGTTCGGGACATCATGGCGGGGGGCGGACTGGTGCCGGATGATGTGACGATAGAGATCGTCAAAGAGCGGCTGGGGCAACCGGACTGCTCTCAGGGGGCTATTCTGGATGGCTTCCCGCGCACTGTGCCGCAGGCCGAGGCCCTTGACCGCCTGCTGGCGGAGAGCTTTCACGGGCGCGTGGCTGTGGTGCCGCTGTTCGATCTGCCTGAAGAGGAGGCGGTACGGCGCATCAGCGGGCGGAGGAGCTGTCCTCAGTGCGGGGCGATCTATCACGTAGAGTTCAGCCCGCCCAGGCAGGCCGGTCGCTGTGACCATGACGGTGCAGAACTAATTCAGCGCGAAGATGACAAACCGGAGGTAGTACGGCAACGCTATCAGGTTTATCTCAAGAACACCGCCCCTTTGATCCAGTTTTACCGTGATAAGGGGCTGTTGGTGGAGCTGGATGCCGGCAAGCCAATCGAAGTGGTCACCAACGACCTGTTTGCTGTGGTGAGAAAGCATGTTCAGGCAGGCCATTAGATCGCTGACACGCGGGCATGGCTATAGAAGGGCTGATATGGCAGTCATTATCAAAAGCCGACAAGACATTCAGGCCATGCGTGAGGCTTCCAAGATCAACATGGAGGCACTGTATGCCATGCGGGATGCTGTGCGGCCTGGAGTCACCACAGCAGAGTTGGATCGTATTGCGGCGGCTGTCATTGCGCGCTACGGTGCGACAGCGCCCTTTTTGGGATACCCGCCCGGTAGCCGGCACCCGTTCCCAGCTTCGGTGTGTACCTCGGTGAATGAGGAGCTGGTGCATGGTATCCCCGGTCCCCGTGTGCTGAAGGAAGGGGACATCATCAGCCTTGACTGCGGCACTTTTTACAAGGGCTTTGTCAGTGACGCGGCTTTGACGGTGGCGGTCGGCCAAGTCAGCCCGCAGGTGCAGCGTCTGATAGAGGTGACAGAGAGGGCATTGTACATCGGAATTGAACAGAGTGTCCCTGGTAACCGGGTCGGGGACATTTCCAGTGCCATCCAGACTTATGTTGAGTCGCATGGCTTTAACGTGCCGCGTGAGTACGGCGGTCATGGGGTAGGGCGTACCATGCATGAAGACCCTCATATCCCCAACTGGGGGAAGCCGGGGGTGGGCTTCAAGCTTCGTCCGGGGATGACGTTTGCGTTAGAGCCTATGGTCATGATGGGAGGCCCAGCCACCAAAGTGCTGGAAGACCATTGGACCGTGGTGACAGCGGACGGGTCGCTATGTGCTCATTTTGAGCATACCATTGCTGTAACAGAGAACGGCCCTGAGATTCTGACAAAGTTCGACTAGCATGGTATAATAGCCGGTCGGTCTCATGGGCATCAGGAAATGGTAAGGAAATAGAGCATGAAGATCAGAGCATCGGTCAAGCGCCGCTGCCCCAAGTGCAAAGTTGTCAGACGCAAGGGCGTGGTGTGGGTAATTTGTGATAACCCAAAGCATAAGCAGCGTCAGGGTTAGCTGACCCTGATCGAACTCAGCGGAGAAGACTATGGCACGTATTGAAGGTGTAGACCTGCCCCGCGATAAGCGGGTTGAGATTGGCCTGACCTACATTTACGGTATCGGGCGTCCGCGCAGTAATGAGATTCTGAAGGCAACAGGTATCAACCCCGACACGCGGGTGAAGGACCTGACTGAGGCTGAGGTAACGCTGTTGCGCGATTATATTGCCAACCATTACCGTGTTGAAGGTGAGCTGCGCCGTGAGGTGCAGTTAAACATCAAGCGCCTTCAGGAAATTGGCACATACCGTGGGTTGCGCCATCGCCGCAACCTGCCGGTGCGCGGTCAACGCACACGCACCAATGCCCGGACCCGTAAAGGCCCACGCAAGACAGTCCCCGGACGGGGCCGTCGTCGTGGTGCAAAGAAGAAGTAATCGTATCCTGCTGGCTGGTCTAGAGTAGGCTGGTCGAGGTCAGGGAGTTATCTGGTGGATGGTATAGAGACCAGGCAGACCTGAAAGTGGAGGACGAATGGGACGAAAGAGACAAACACGCGGTGCGGCAAAAAAGGTACGCCGAAATGTACCCTATGGGCAGGCTCACATTCACGCGACCTTCAACAACACGATTGTCAGCATGACCGATCAGCAGGGCAACGTCCTGACATGGGCCAGTGCCGGTACAGCGGGTTTTAAGGGGTCACGCAAGAGCACGCCTTTTGCGGCCCAAATGGCAGGGCAGCGTGCCTCTGAGCAGGCGCTTGAGCAAGGGATGCGTGAGGTTGATGTGTTCGTGAAGGGACCTGGCCCCGGTCGAGAGGCGGCTATCCGTGCCATCCAGAGCAGTGGCCTGAAGGTGCGTTCCATCACGGATCAGACACCTGTGCCGCACAATGGATGCCGTCCGCGCAAGAAGCGTCGCGTGTAGCGGGAACCGGCTTCCAGCCGCGAGCTGTTGGTAGACGGCAGGGCCGGAAGCGCAGGGTTGGTTTCTAGATAGAGGCCTATCCGGGGGAAAACAAGGGGCTTAATGCCCCTTGTCCAGCGCAATGAAGGATGCCGCCGGATAGAGTTTAAAACCGAGCAAAGGAAGAAGCACTTTAAACTATGGCTAGATACGTGGGACCTGTGTGTAAACTTTGTCGGCGCGAGGGTGAGAAGCTGTATCTTAAAGGATCGCGCTGTCTGTCACCCAAATGCGCCATCGAACGCCGCAATTATCCGGCAGGACAGCATGGCCGCGAGCGTCAATTTGCGCGTGGGCGTGCCTCTGACTATGCCATGCAGTTGCGCGAGAAGCAGAAGGTCCGCCGCATCTATGGGGTGCTGGAGCGTCAGTTCCGGCGTTACTTCCGTGATGCACTCCGGCGGCCCGGCCTGACTGGCTCTAATCTGCTCAGCATGCTGGAGAGCCGGCTGGATAATGTGGTTTACCGTCTTGGCTTCGCAGAGTCGCGTAATCATGCCCGCCAGCTTGTCCAGCATGGGCATTTCTGTGTCAATGGCCGTCGTACCAACATCCCGTCTTACCTGCTCCGCCCAGGGGATCGGATCGAGGTGCGTGAGGGGAGCCGTAAACGCGCCTACTTCAAGCAGGTACGCGATCTAGCCGAAGAGCGGGCTGTGCCAGACTGGCTGAGCCGTGACCTAGGCAGCCTGTCTGCTGAGGTATTGCGTGCGCCAGAGCGGTCGGATGTGGATATGACGATCAACGAGCAGTTGGTCGTTGAGTACTATAGCCGCTGAGTGAGGCTCTCCTCTGTCAGCCAGGGGTGGTTACTGAGCTGGCTGTACATCGGGGAGAGGACACCAGCCGTCTAGGGCAATGGGTCAGCGGCATGAAGAAGTGTTTTTGAGGAGGCGAGTTCGTTGACCACGAACAACATGGTACTGCCCAAAATCGAGCGTGATGCAGTGTCACGTGATTATGGACGCTTTGTCATCAGTCCGCTGGAGCGTGGCTTTGGTGTCACACTCGGCAACGCACTGCGGCGTGTGATGCTGTCCTCGTTGCCCGGCGCGGCTGTGACATCAATCCGGGTCGCCGACGTGCATCATGAGTTCTCGGCTATCCCGCATGTGCGCGAGGACATGACGCAACTGATCCTGCATGTCAAGCAACTGCGGATGGTCTTGCATAATGTCGAGAAAGCACGCCTGCGGCTGGATGTGCAGGGCGGTATTATCACAGCCGCTGACCTGATCTGCCCCCCTGAAGTTGAGATCAAGAACCCTGATCTGTACCTGTTCACGGTAGATGATGATCAAGCGCGGGTTGAGATCGAGCTGAACGTAGAGGCTGGCCGGGGCTATTCCCCGGCAGAGGAGCGTGAGCGGCTACCCATTGGTGAGATTCCAGTGGACGCCATCTTCAGCCCCATCCGGCGCGTGGCGTATGATGTTGAGCGGGCGCGCGTTGGTCAGAAGACCAACTACGATAAACTGATCCTGGAAGTATGGACGGATGGCACGACTCAGCCGGAAGCGGCAATGCGGGATGCGGCCACTATTCTGATGCAGCATCTGGGGATTATCGCTCATGTTGATCCCAGTATGTTCGGGCAGGGTGCTGAGCCGGTCAAAGCGCAGGAGCCGACGCGCCCGGACTATTACGACCTGCCCATCGAAGAGTTAAATCTGAGTGTGCGGGTGTTTAATTCGCTCAAGCGCACTGCTATTACGACTGTCGGCGGGGTGCTGGAGATGCTGGAGAAGGGCAATGATGCCATGCTCTCCATCCGTAATTTTGGTGAGAAGTCGCTGGAGGAGCTGACAGAGCGGTTGCGCGAGAAGGGTTACCTGCCCGCCAGTGAGGAAAACACAACACCCGAAGGATAGACGGGCCGGACAATTGTCCCCCGATCCATGACGATTGAAGGACTAGGTATCATGCGGCATAGAGTAGCTGGACGCCGTCTTGGGCGTGACACCAATCACAGGAAGCAGATGCGGCGGACTCTGATCAGTCAGTTGTTCCGCTATGAGAAGATCAAGACGACCGAGGCCAAGGCAAAGGCGATCCGGAGTCGGGCAGAGAAGATGATCACATTGGCCCGCAACCGGGGGGATTATGAGCGCCTGATGGAGCTGGCAGAGGACGGTCAGGAAGAGACACTGCGCAGTCTGCTGACAGATGCACAGGCTAACCGTCTGTTGCGGCTGGCTGAGGCAAAGGATACAGCCGGGCTGGAGCGCGAGGCGAAGGCCATTGTAGCTCATGCTCAGAGGTTGATCGCGCGGGATATTCCCCGCCGTGAGGACATTTATAGGCTGTTCCACGATATTGCACCGCGTTATGTGGAGCGGCCCGGCGGCTATACGCGCATTGTCAGGCTGGGGCCGCGGAAGGGCGATGCCGCGGAGATGGTGATGCTCTCCCTGCTGGGCGAGGATGAGCAGAAGCCGAAGGCTAAGGCCAAGACGAGAGCCAGAGTCAGGAGTAGAGAGTAGCGCACGATGCGCTACCGGGCAACCGTTGCCTACGATGGGACAGGGTACTATGGCTTCCAGCGTCAGGCCAATGCCGCCCCGACCATTCAAGGGACGCTGGAGGCGGCCCTGAGCCGTATCAGCGGGCGGCAGGTTGGAGTTGTCGGAGCGGGGCGCACAGACGCCGGCGTCCATGCGGTAGGGCAGGTGATCGCCTTTGATCTGGAGTGGCGGCATTCCGTGGTGGATTTGAGGAATGCGCTGAATGCCAATCTGCCCGACGATATAGCTGTTCTGGCTGTTCAAGAAGCGGCACCTGACTTTCATCCGCGTTATGCCGCCCTCAAGCGGAGTTACCTGTACCGGCTGTATGTAGCTCCAGTGCGTGACCCGCTGAGGCGGCGGACGGCATGGCATCTCACCTCAGAAGTAGATGTTGATGCCATGCAGGCGGCGGCTGATTGCCTGATAGGCACACATGACTTCAGCGCTTTTGGCTCGCCTCCGCAGGGCAGTAACGCTGTGCGGACAGTCTATGAGGCGTGCTGGAAGTCAGACGGGGAAGGACAGTTTACCTTTACAATCACGGCCAATGCCTTTCTGTACCAGATGGTGCGGCATATTGTTGGGACGCTGGTGGCAGTGGGGCAGGGACGTATGACAGGCAAGATGTTTCGGGGTATACTTGCTGACCGCGCACGGGATCGGGTGGAGCCTCCGGCTCCGCCGCATGGCCTGACTCTCGTGGCGGTACATTACAGGGAATGAGGCCCTGAAAAAGGGCTTTTGGAGGAGTCAACAGCGTGAAGACTTATTCTGCGAAACCTGAGGAGATTGTGCGCCGGTGGTACATCGTAGATGCCACCGACCGGACACTGGGTCGGCTGGCGACCCAGATCGCCACTGTGTTGATGGGTAAGCACAAGGCGATCTACACGCCGCATGTGGATTGCGGTGATTTTGTGATCGTGGTTAACGCGGAGAAGGTTCGGTTCACCGGCAATCGGTTAGAAGAGAAGTTCTACTATCGCTACTCCGGCTATCCGGGGGGCATGAAGAAAACCAGCCTGCGTACGATGCTTCAGACTCATCCTGAACGAGTGATCTCGGAAGCTGTACGCCGGATGCTTCCCAAGAACGCACTGGCCCGTCATATGCTTAAGAAGTTGAAGGTCTATGCCGGCCCGGAGCATCCGCATGCCGCTCAGCGGCCAGAACCGCTGGAACTGAAGGGCAGGAAGTGAACCGTCGGCCTTGCAGGAAGCGCTGGCATGTGGCTTCCTGTGAAGAGGTTAGCAGTTGAGTGAAGGAAAAAGGAACAAGGAAAAGGGCGAGGGAATGTCTACTCAGTACTACGAAGGGGTCGGTCGTCGCAAATCGGCGACAGCGCGTGTGCGCATCTATCTGGGCGGCACAGGGAACTTCATTGTCAATGATAAGCCGTTGGAGCAGTATTTCCCGCGCTTGGGTGATGTCCCCTCTGTGACCAAGCCGTTGGATGTGGCGGGTTTGAAGGGCAGTGTGGATGTCAGCGTGCATGTCATGGGCGGCGGCATCACCGGTCAGGGGGATGCTGTTAAGCTGGGGCTGGCACGTGCATTGCTCAAATACAACCCTGAGCTGCGTCCGCTCTTGCGTAAATCCGGGTTGTTGACCCGCGATGCGCGCGAGAAGGAACGCAAGAAACCCGGCCTCAAGCGTGCCCGCAAGGCTCCGACCTACACCAAGCGTTAGAACTCCGGTGGCTTGAGCAAAAGCATACACCAGATAAGGACTCTCCATTTTTTTAGCTGTCCTGTTAGACCGCGTGAGCGGTCTAATTTTTGTGGTATGATTGCCGCAGGCAACACGAGGTGTTGTTCTGTGTCTGCAATGTCGCCGCTTATTCCCAAGGAGTCGGTCATGCAACAGGAGATCACTACGCCGTCTAAACTGCTGGATGAGCAAGGACAACTGATCCAGCGCGGGTGGGCAAGACAGCCTTATCTGGATTGCAACCTTGAAAATGTATCTTTTTACGCTATAAAACCTCTCCAGTTCTTGCGTGTGAAACGATGGGATTATTACTCTGTCTTCACGCCGACCACCTTCTTTTCGGCAACGGTAGCCCATATAGGCTATCTGGGTGATGTGTTTGTCTATGTGCTGGATTTTGACTCGAAATGGTTGCATGAAGAAACGCTCTTGCTCCCGCTGGGAGGCGGCATCACACTTCCCCGCAACAGCACAGAGGGCGATGTGGTGTTCGACAATGGCAAGGTTCGGATCGAATTCCGGTTGGGCGAGGGGACACGCCGAGTAGTGGTAAACTGGCCGGGCTGGAATCAGGGACAGGGGGTGGCCGCTGATTTCGTGTTGCGTGTGCCGGCTGGAAATGAATCAATGGTGACAGTCCTTCCTTTTAGCAAGGGCCGGTTCTTCTATACCCGCAAGATGAACTGCCTGCCTGCTGAAGGGTGGCTCCGATATGGGGAGCGGGAGGTTGCTATAGAGCCGTCGCAGGCAGTGGGCGGTATGGACTGGGGTCGGGGAGTATGGGATTACAAAAGCTTCTGGAACTGGGCCAGCACATCCGCTTACCTGCCGGATGGGCGGTTGTTTGGGCTGAACCTAGGGGCAGGGGTCGGTGACACCCGCTATGCAACGGACAATGGCTTCTGGGTGGACGGCCGCATCCATAAGCTGGATCAGGTGGATATCCGCTACAATCCGTCTGATTTTATGCAGACATGGAAGTTTGTCTCGCCTGACGGACGTCTCGACCTCGACTTCGTGCCTTTTAGGGAGCGTGTTGCAAAAACCGATATGCTGGTGCTGGCCAGCGAGGTGCATCAGATGTTCGGGCGCTACTCTGGCCGGTTGGTCGCAGATGATGGGGAGATCATCACGATCAAGGATGTGATAGGTTTTGCTGAGGAGCATCGCGCGCGGTGGTGATACTCTCCCATTATCAGGCCAAGACACTGCTTGCCGCAGGGCAGGCAGGCCGTTCCACTGTGTCTGTGTCGCCTGATCTCAACCTATCCCTTGTTGAAGTTACGCTCAGGGCGGCAGGGGTGGAGTTCCCTGATGGAGAGTCTATAGACTGGGAGACGTTGAAGCAGATTGCCGAAGCTGAGACGAAGTGCTTTGTGTTTGAGGACGGCAATTGGCGGGAGATCAGGGTTTTCTCTGAGGAGACCAACTGGGTGCGTAGTCTATACCCTACTGCTGGTGCACCAACGGTGTTAGTGGGCGGCGTGCCCATGCACCGCATCGAGGGGACTGATCCCTACCGGGACACACTTGCTAAGATCAAGACTATTGCCCCTGTGGTAGGCCGTGTACTTGACACAGCAACCGGACTTGGCTATACGGCGATAGAGGCCAGTAAGACGGCAGAGCTTGTGATAACAATCGAGCTTGACCCGGCCAGCCTTGAGATCGCACGGCTTAATCCTTGGTCGCAGAGCCTGTTCGGCAACCCCAAGATCAAGCAGATCGTGGGAGATGCCTTTGAAGAGATAAGCTCCTTTGAGGACGCTGTCTTTTCCCGTATTATCCATGATCCGCCCATGTTTAGTCTGGCGGGTGAACTCTATTCTGGTGAGTTCTATCGCGAGCTGTGGCGGGTACTTAGACGCAACGGGCGGCTGTTTCACTACATAGGTGATCTAGAGAGCCGTTCGGGGCAGGGGGTGGCCAGAGGGGTGATCCGGCGTTTGCAGGAGGCTGGCTTTACGCGCGTTGTGCGCAGACCGGAAGCATTCGGGGTAGCAGCCTATAAGGAAGTGAGATGAGCTATGCAGAAGTGGCAGTATAAGCGGCTTGGAATCAAGATGACCAATTCGCTTGGCAGACCCTCTTATGAACTGAAACTTGAAGACGGCCAAACCTTGAGAGATGAGGCTGTCTGGAGCTATGTGGATGATCTGGGGGAAGAGGGCTGGGAGATGATCTCGGCTGTTCCGGAGGTGATCCCGGCTTTCGGCTTCAGCATGGTCAACGCCGCAAGCACCTTAGTTTTGTGGTTCAAGCGGCCACAGTGAAGAGTGTTTGTTATGGGGGCAGTCAGCAGGGGAAGATGACACTTTACATTGTAGGGCTTGGCCCCGGCGATGCGGGGCAGTTGACAAGACAGGCATGGGAAGTTCTGAGTGCGGCGAAAGAGGTATATTTACGGACGCGGGTACACCCTACTGTGCCTTACCTGCCTAAAAGCCCGCTCTACCACAGCTTCGATGAGTTGTATGAGGAAGCTGAAGACTTTGAACAGGTCTATACCGCCATCGTTGAGAGGCTTGCGGCCCGCCTGGCAACAGGAGAAGATGTAGTTTATGCTGTGCCGGGTGATCCGATGGTAGCTGAGAGGACAGTAACACGCCTGCTCTCCGTCTGCCGCGAAAGGCAGATTGAGGTGAAGGTGATCAATGGGATAAGCTTCATCGAACCAACACTGGCCGCGCTAGGGATTGATGCGCTGGACGGCCTGCAACTGGTAGACGCGACTGAGCTGGCTTCTGCTCATCACCCCCCCATTAATCCGGATTATCCTGCCCTGATAGCGCAACTGTATGGCCGCCGGCTGGCTTCTGAGGTCAAGCTGACGCTCATGAATCAGTACCCTGATGAACATCCTGTCACGCTGGTCCATGCCGCCGGTACTCCTGAACAGAACGTGGAGGTGGTCCCTCTTTACGAGATGGATCGGCGGACAGTGGCCCATCTGACTACGCTCTATGTGCCCCGCTATGACCCGGCCCTCGAAGCTGTGGCCAGCTTCGAGGGATTTCAAGAGACAATTGCCCATCTGCGTGCACCGGATGGATGTCCTTGGGATCGAGAGCAGACACATCAGTCATTGCGTCCTAATCTGCTTGAAGAGACCTACGAGGTTCTGGAAGCCATTGATGCCGGTGATTCAGAGCATCTGCTTGAGGAGCTTGGCGATCTTCTGTTGCAAGTTGTGCTTCACGCTCAGATTGCAGTAGATGAGGGTGAATTCCATATGGCTGATGTGATCCGGCACATTGACGCCAAGATTAAGCGGCGTCATCCGCATGTGTGGGGGAATGTAGATGTGAACGGCGACCCCGAACGGGTCACAGCTAATTGGGAGCAGATCAAAGCTCAGGAGAGAGACGCAAGAGGGCAGGGGGAGCACAGCCTGCTGGACGGTGTCTCAGCGGCATTGCCGGCGCTGGCACAGGCCCATGAGTATGACGCGCGTGCCCGCCGGGTAGGCTTTGACTGGTCGAGTGAGCGGGGAGTGGTGGAGAAAGTGCAGGAGGAGATCGGCGAAATACTGACTGCCACCACGACGGAAGAACACTTCCGGGAGATCGGCGACCTGCTCCTGATCATCGCGGTGTGGGCTAGATGGTTGAAAGTGAATCCAGAGGATGCATTGCGGGCCGCTAATCGGCGCTTCTATAACCGGTTCACGTATATTGAGCGCAAGGTGCGCGAGCAGGGCCGGGAACTGAAGGCACTCAGCCCTGACGAGTTGGATGCTCTATGGAATGAAGCCAAACAGGCCGTCCATTAGCGAGGCCGCTAACGCTAAATTGCATTTCTGTGATGACAAGATACAAGACGGGTCGGCTGTTTTCGGCAGACCCGTCTTGTTAGTCAGTCGGGGCGGGCGGACTTGAACCGCCGACCTCACGGACCCGAACCGTGCGCGCTGGCCACACTGCGCTACGCCCCGAGCGCCCACAGTATAACGCATCCGCAGGACGATGACAAATTGACGCAATATGGCATCAGGGGGCAGTCTGCATCCGCCCGCAACTGCCCCCTAGAACCTGTCTTTATCCCCAGAAGCTTACTCAGCCGGCTCCTGCTTAGAGCGAGCGCTGTCAGCCAGCCCCAGCAACCCCACGTCCAACTTGGGCGCATGGGCCTTCTCTTCCTCACGCCCAAAGCGGATCACCTCGCCGGTATCTGTGATCGCCTCGACTGCCAGACCCAGACTTTGCAGTTCCTTGACCAACACACGGAAGCTGGCTGGAATACCCGGCTCCTCAATTGGCTCGCCTTTCACAATCGCCTCGTAGGTCTTCACGCGCCCCTGCACATCGTCACTCTTGATGGTCAACATCTCCTGAAGCGTGTGCGCGGCCCCATAGGCTTCAAGCGCCCAGACCTCCATCTCGCCGAAGCGCTGACCGCCAAACTGTGCCTTGCCACCGAGCGGCTGTTGAGTCACCAGGGAGTAGGGGCCTGTTGAGCGGGCATGTACCTTATCTTCAACCAGATGTGACAGCTTCAGCATGTGGATCACACCGACTGTGACCGGACGTTCAAACGGCAAACCAGTCCGACCATCATACAGAATCTGCTTTCCAACGATGGGCATCGGCTGACCCGTCTCAAACTCTACCTGTTCAGCCTGTGCCCGTAATTCTTCATACGATGTCTGCGGGTCCACTTCAACCCCCAGACTGGTCAGCCACAGCCGTAAGCAGGCCTCGATGGCTTGCTGATCAGCTTGCTGGCGAAGGGTGGGTGGACGTGGATCATCTTCAAAGACCAGCAATTCGTCCGGGTTGTACCCGCGCTCAAGTAACCATTCCCTCAGTACGGAACGCCGTGCATAGACTTCGTCAAGGGCCAGCCGTTCGCGGTCATACCGCCCATCCTGCCCAAGCCATGCGTCAATGTACAGACTGCGAGCCTCATCGTCATCCTTAAGGGCATCCGGATCGTAGCCGTATTGCTTCAGCCACTCCCAAGCATCACCGGTCACCTGCTTCCATGCTTCATCAATCATCCATGCACGGGCCAGTTCTGCTTCGATCTCCGATTCGGTCGCGCCGTCAAACACCGGACTGATGGCTCTGAAGCCCAAGCGAGAGGCCGCCCAGCCCAGGTGGGTTTCCAGTATCTGACCAATGTTCATACGCCCCGGCACGCCCAGCGGGTTGAGAATAATGTCGACTGGTGTGCCGTCTTTCAGGAAAGGCATATCCTCGATGGGAACTACCTTTGAGATGACACCCTTGTTCCCATGGCGGCCAGCCATTTTATCGCCTTCGGTCAGCTTGCGGCGCTGGGCCACACTAACACGTACCATCTGCTCAACGCCTGCCGGCAAGTCACGATGCTCCTTGCGTGTAAAGACACGCACGTCTACCACTTTGCCCTTTTCGCCATGCGGCAAGCGCAGTGAACTATCTTTCACCTCGCGGGCCATCTCCCCAAAGATCGCCCGCAGTAACTTCTCCTCTGGGCTGAGTTCCTTCTCACCTTTTGGCGTGATCTTGCCAACGAGGATGTCATTTGGGCCGACATCAGCGCCAATACGCACAATGCCATGCTCATCGAGGTCTCTGAGCGCATCTTCACCCACATTGGGGATGTCCGGTGTGATCTCCTCCGGCCCCAGCTTGGTATCACGCGCTTCAACCTCGTGCTTCTCAATATGAATGCTGGTGAACTTATCTTCGCGTACCAACCGCTCAGAGATCAGCACGGCGTCTTCATAGTTACCGCCATCCCATGACAGGAAGGCACACAGCACATCATGTCCTAGGGCCAGTTCCCCATGATGGGTTGATGAACTGTCAGCAATGACATCGTTCTTACGAATGAACTGCCCCTTATAAACAACAGGACGCTGGTCAATGCAGGTGCTTTGGTTGGAGCGCTGGTACTTGCGGAGCTTATACACACGCTCCCTGCCGTCAATCTGACGGACCACTACCCGGTCTCCGGTGACGCTCAAAACCTCGCCATCCTCTTCAGCCAGAATGACCTGCCCGGAGTCGCGGGCCGCCTGTCGTTCCATGCCGGTACTCACAATCGGCACATCCGGGTTGAGCAGAGGGACAGCCTGTCTCTGCATGTTGGAACCCATCAGAGCGCGGTTAGCATCGTCATGTTCGAGGAAGGGAATCAGAGCGGCGCTGATCCCAACAATCTGGCGCGGGGCAATGTCAATGTAATGGACGCGTTCAACTGGCGAGAATCTGAACTTCTGATTCTCACGCACCGAGACACGCTCGCGTTCAAAGTTGCCGTAATCGTCCAGACGCGAGTTAGCCTGCGCGATGGTATAGCGATCCTCTTCATCAGCAGAGAGATAGACTACCTCATCCGTGACAAAGGGCACTAAGCGGATGCTCTCCACATTGAGATTGGAGAGTCTGGCAAACAGGGCTTCATCTACAAACTGCCCTTTTTCGGCGATCTTTGTTTCACCCTCAAAGACGTCCTCAGCCAGCTTGCGGTGTAACAGACGGGGATCGCCCGGCTTCAGCGCGTTCAGTACGCGCCGATAGGGTGTCTCAATGAAACCGTACTCGTTGACTTTGGCATACGAGGCCAAACGACCAATCAGGCCAATGTTTGGGCCTTCCGGCGTTTCAATCGGGCAGATGCGCCCGTAGTGGCTATGATGCACATCACGCACATCGAAGCCGGCCCGTTCACGCCGCAGGCCGCCCGGCCCTAGCGCTGAGAGGGTACGCTTATGGGTCAGCTCAGCCAGCGGGTTGGTCTGGTCCATAAACTGCGAAAGCTGGGACGACCCGAAGAACTCACGGATAGCCGCCACAATGGGACGAATGTTGATCAGCGTGACTGGTGTCAGGCCTTCGCTCTCGCGGATGGACATGTGCTCGCGTATCACCCGCTCAGTACGACGCAGACCGATGCGCAGTTTATTCTGAATCAACTCGCCGACTGTCTTGACCCGCCGGTTGCCCAGATGGTCAATATCATCCGGCTCGACCAGCCCGTTGTTGATCATGATCATCCGCTCGATCAACTTGACAATGTCAAGCTTAGTAACCGTGCGGTGTGTCCGCCGAATCATCGTGTCGAGGTTCAGGCGCTGGTTCAGCTTGTAGCGCCCTACCCGTTCCAGATCGTAACGGCGCTGATCAAAGAGCTGGGACACCAAATACTCGCGCGCATTGTCTAGTGTGGGCGGGTCACCGGGACGCATGCGCTTAAAGAACTCGATTAGAGCGGCTTCCGCAACCGTTTGATTGCCCTTG
>Ga0209101_1000785_pt1 | contig 25522 bp, 23 predicted proteins | sample ConPoolayeCmetaG_FD_185481 | JGI IMG/M metagenome (GOLD analysis project Ga0209101, IMG submission 185481) | Hot spring microbial mat communities from California, USA to study Microbial Dark Matter (Phase II) - Cone Pool mat layer C metaG... ...
GGCCACGTAGGGATGCGCCGGCCACATAGGGATGCGCCGGCTGCGGATACGCCGGCTGCGGATGCGCCGGCCACATAGGGATGCGCCGGCCACGTAGGGATGCGCCGGCGGCCGGCTATTCACGCTAATAGATGGCGTCGGCAAAGGTGCATATGCCGGCATGGCGGCCAACGCGCTTGTACATACGGATTTCAACCTCGGTGCTGCCCCAGGGGACCCCCAAAATGCCGTCGTGGATGGCCCAACTGCGGCCACGCACGGTGTGAGCGTGTTCGGGGCGACGGAAAGGGGTCGAACCGTCGAGTTTTTCATACAGTGCCCCGCCGGGACGAAAAGCGGCATCGATCCACCTCATTTTGCCTTCGCCGGTCATGTAGCCAAAGCCGTAGCGTTCAAAGAGGATCGCCGCATGATAAGCCAGCGGTTCGATGAAAAAGCGATCTTTGCCCAATCCGGCGACAAACCGCTCCATGATCGGGATCAATTCGCGGCTTATGCGCAATCCCCGACGTACCTGTCCCGGCGCCAGCCCGGCATTCATGGCCTCGATCTCGGCCGGAATGTTGCGTGGACGCGATTCGAGCTTGGTGCACTCGCCCTGCCAGTGCAGGTCAACGTCAAACCGGGGGGCGAGGGGATCATTGATCACCAGCAGCAATACCTCGATCTGTCCGTTGGCCGTGTCGGCAATCTGAAAATAGAGCAGCGGGTCGCGCCGGTCGACAGGATGACGCACGTCAATTTCGACAAAACTCGAGTCGGCCGGGCAGTGTATGGCGATCTCGAATGAAGCGGTGAACCATCGATTGAGGAGGTCGAAAGGCAAGAGTTTATGATAAAAAGCGTGTTTGTCTGCCTCAGGCAGGGCGTTGATCTGACGGATGGAGGCGAGGTGGAGGCCATCGAACGTAAAGCGTTCTAAATGGTCGTTCATCAGCCATATCCTCGTTCGCGTTCGCGGAGTTCGCGCTGCACACGACGTTCGTCATCGCGTTTGGCAATCGCCTCGCGCTTGTCATACTGACGTTTGCCGCGTGCCAGGCCCAGTTCGACCTTGGCCAGGTTGTTCTTGAGGTAAATCCGCAACGGCACCAGGGTGTACCCTTTTTCTTGCATCCGGTTGGCCAGACGGGCGATTTGCCGTCGATGCAACAACAGTTTGCGCCGACGAAGTGGCTCGTGGCCGTAGCGACTGGCCGGGTCGTACTGAGCGATATGAACGTTAAACATCCATACTTCACCGTTTTCAATCGTTGCATATCCATCGCGCAGGTTGACCCGCCCGGCGCGGATTGACTTGATCTCGGAGCCGATCAATACGATGCCCGCCTCGAACTTGTCTTCGATCGTATAATCGTGGTAGGCTTTGCGGTTGGTGGCGACGGTCTTGATGCCGGTCTCGTCGCTTTGTTTAGACACGTGTTTTCCCTCTGCTATAACCTGCTTGCTGCAAGGCGCGTTCCAAGAGATCGCCGATCTCTAATTCGTCGGCCCATTCTCGCAAATAGTCCAGATCGAGTTCACCGGCACGGATTTTGAGCACGCCAAGGATATCACGCCACTGACGTTCAGAGACCTCATAACCCATGCGATACCATTCGAGTTTGGCGAGAACGGTGTCTTCGGGGCTGGCAAAGTTTGCACTGACCTGCTTCTCCAAGAAAAAGGTCTGTCTTTGAGCGCGAGCAAATTGAGATCGCAGAAAAGGGCGTGGATGCGGAATAAAAACATCCACTTTGAACATAGCCTCACGGTGGATAAGATTGAAACTGGAACGTTGTCGAATTGCTTCGGCGATCATTTGGTCGTCCACATAAAATTCTTTCTGCAGAGCAGAAACGAACGCCTGCAGATGCTCCAATTGCATTTCGGCAACGATATCTGCGTCTTGTGTAGTCCGCACCATGCCATAGAGTACGGAGGCCAGTGAGCCTCCAATAAAATACGGGACGCCGAGTTTTTCCAAGACCTCTGTGACTCGAAGTGTGACCTCAATAGGTTCATTTTGCATGCCCAATTTCTCCATACACCTGGCGTGCCAAATCTTCTCCAAACAGCAAATCTGCCAGTTTGCGGCGTAATTCTGCCTCTGTGGCCTGTGGATATTGAGCGCGCAGGCCGGCTAAGGCCAAAATGCGGGCCGATGCGTTCAATTGGGCCAGCATGTTCATTTTGCGCGTGGGGCTTGCCTGACGCCAGAGTTGAATTTGCAGAGCTTCCATTTTGGGATGAGTGTCGGAAAAAAGCGCGGTCATTTTGTCTTTTCCGTAAGACTTGCTCTACCCGGCTTGCCTCAATGGCCGTTCAATAAATACTCTATTGCCCGCTCCAACTGCGGATCGCGTCCGGCTTGCAAGTCTTCTTCGGTGACCTCGACTTGAATTTCGGGCTGCAGGCCCTGCTCGTGAATGGCGCGGCCGTTGGGCGTGAACCAGCGGGCGATGGTCACGCGCAGTTGTGAGCCGTCAGACAGGGTATGCACGGCCTGTACCGAGCCTTTGCCCAGCGTTTTTGTGCCGATCAGGGTGCCTCGTTCGGTGTCCTGAATTGCCCCGGCGACGATCTCGGAGGCGCTGGCCGAGCCGCCGTTGACCAGGACGACCAGCGGTATGTCAAGGGCCAGGCCACCGCGTATGGCATTGTAGGGACGTTCCTGCCCGTCCTTGAAGCGTTCGATCAGGATCGGGCCATGATCGATGAACTGGCTGGCGACCTCGACGGCCACGCTCAGATAACCGCCGGGGTTGCCGCGCAGGTCCAAGATCAGCCCTTGGGGGTTGTTGGCAAGCACATTTTGCAATGCGTCTTTGAGTTTGGCCGTTGCCGTCTGGCCGAAATCGTTCAGGCGGATGTAGGCGATGTTGTTTTCCAGCATGCGGTATTCGAGCACCGGCATTTCAATGCGCGCGCGCACGATTTCGATGGTAAAGGGTTCGTCGACCCCTTCGCGCCGGATCAATAATTTGACCGTTGTGCCGGCCGGACCGCGGATCAGGGAAATGGCCTCGTAAATGCTCATGCCGGCCAGGTCGATCCCGTCGACCTGGAGGATGATGTCACCGGCGCGCACACCGGCCTTGATTGCCGGATAGCCGGCCAGCGGCTCGACGATCATAAATTGTCCGTCGGGGCGCAAACGGATGGTCGCGCCGATGCCTTCAAAGCTGCCGGACATGTCGGCGCGGGTGATCTCGGCCTGGACGGGGTCGAGAAAAGCGGTATAAGGGTCGCCGGTGGTGGCGATGACGCCGCGGATTGCTGCATAGGGCAATTCGGATTCCGGAGGCAGTTCGCCGTAAAAATCGCTCTGCAGCAGTTCCCAGGCTTCCCAAAAGATGCCGAAATCGACGCCTTGTTCCCTTTCGATCGTTCCTGAAGGTGTCGACGTAGGCGGCAGGGGAGTCGGCGAAGGGATCACTGTGTCGGTTGGTGCGGCCGTTGGGAGCGGGCCGCAGGTGGGTGGCGGCGTGGCTATTACGGTGAGGGGCGGCGTCGGCGTGACGGTGGGGGTGACCAGGGCAAGCTGTGAGACGTGCGCGATCATCAGCCCGCTGCCCAGCCCGGCAAGGTAGAAAAAGGCTGCTCCACCCAGCAGGAGCAGAATTATGGCCAGATATTTGATCGTTTTATTCATACCGTTCATGGTTCATTCTTTCCTTGTAATTCGGCAATTGCCGCCTGGAGTTGCGGATCCTGGCCGGCATCGATTGCTTCTTGGGTCAGCTCGATCACCACATCGGGGGTCAGGCCGACACCGTTGATGTCGCGACGGTTGGGAGTTAGCCAGTGCGCGTTGGTCACATGCAACGATGAGCCATCGCCCAGCTCGAAGAGCAGCTGCACCGAGGCTTTGCCAAAGGTTTGTGTGCCGATCAGTTTGCCCCGTCTGACATCCTGGATCGCTCCGGCGACGATCTCGGAAGCGCTGGCGGTGTTGCCGTTGACCAGGATCACCAGGGGGTCCCGACGGGCTATCCCGTTCGGGCGTACCTGATGGACGGTTTCCTGACCGTCACTTTTGCTGTCGTACATCACTACACCGCCATCGAGAAACTGGCTGGCGACATCGATGGCCGAGCTGAGCAGCCCCCCGCCGTTGTCGCGCAAGTCGATGATCCACCGGTTAGCTCCCTGGTTGCGCAGCTCGGCGATCGCTTTTTTGAGTTCGTCGGCGGTGCGTTCATTGAACATCCGCAGTTGGATGTAGCCGATTTCGGGCGCGTCTTCAATCACCCGCCAGCTCACCGAAGGGACCACAATTTCTTGCCGTTCGATCTCGATCTCGATCGGGGCATCGACCCCTTCACGGCGCAATGTGAGCACTATACGGGTGCCGATTTCCCCCTTGACACGGTCGACAACGTCTTCAAGCGACATTTCGGCGGTGATCGGCATGCCGTCGACGGCGATCAGCTCGTCGCCGGCCTGCACACCGGCCCGTTCGGCCGGCTGGCCCTCCATCGGCGTAAGGACGATCCGTCCATCTGGCCGGCGCTCGATCCACGCGCCGATGCCGCCAAAACTGCCGCGCAGGTCTTCTTGTTCGCGTCGGTGTTCCTGCGGTTCGATAAAGCGCGTGTAACGGTCATCCAGTTTGGCCAGGCTGCCTTCAATCGCCCCATAGGTACGCTGGACGGGATCGATCGGGTCGCCGTAGAAATGCCGGTCGATCAGCGACCAGGCTTCCCAAAAAAGCGACATAGAAGCGTCGTTGCCGGAAGCGGGAGAGTGGATGGCATGGGTGACATAGCCCATCCCAAAGGCAATGGAAATGGTCAAGGCGCTGATCAGGGTATAAACGATGATGCGCAGAGCAATTTTGAGTCCGGGTTTCACAAAAACTCCTGGTCGGCTTCCAACATCAGGTGGGTGAGCCGATGAGCAAGGTTTTCAACTCGCGCGCAACCTTGCGTGCAATTTTGCGCGGCTGCGCGTAACGCTTCCAAAATTTACGAACGTCTCGTTTGAACTGATTGATCGGCTTGCGGCGTTGTGATTCTTCCAGTGCCCATTTCAAGAATTCATAGTCCTGGCCTTTGATCTTGACCTCGGTGGGGTTGCGGCGATACTGGTCGTGGCTGGTGATCAGGCTCAGGTCATTTTCAATGCAGTAATCGTACAGGTCACTGCCCGGATGGGGGGTGTAAAAGGCCGGGCTGTAATAGTCGGGGTCGATCTCTTTGAGCATCGAGATCGTCTCCAACACCTCTTCTTTGGTCTCGGTGGGCAGGCCGAGCATATAGTTGGCCCAAATTTTGATGCCGTACTTGCGGCAGATTCTGGCGGCTTCCAGATTGATCGCACGGGTGGTGCCCTTGCGGAGAAACTTGAGCACGCGGTCGCTGCCGCTTTCAAAGCCGATAAAGAAGCCTTTACAGCCGACACCGGCCATTTCGGCGATCAGCGACTCGTGGCGGACAATGATGTCGGCGCGGTTTTGGCAGAAAAAGGGCTGGGTGAAACCATGTTCGCGGTAGAGGCGACAAAATTCGAGCACCCAGTCGCGGTTGCCGGGCAGGGTATCGTCGTGGAACATCAGGCTGGCAAAATGGTATTTGTCGCGCAAAATTTCCAGCTCGGCGATGATGTTGGCCGGAGAACGGCGGCGCACGGCGCGGCCGAAAATTCTGCGTTCGGCAGGCTGGCAGAAAGAGCAATTGTACGGGCAACCACGCCCGGCGATGATCGTTACAAAGGGCGGGGGCAGCTCTTCCACAAAGGGGTCTTCGGGCGAGTCGCTGGTATAGCCGAATTTGCGCCATTCGTTCAAAAACAGGTCGCGGTCGGGAAAGGGCAATGCGTCGAGGTCGGGCATTTCGCCAACCAGCACCCGCTCGGATGGTGGCCGGCCGTCGGCGAGGGCACGCAACAACTTGGGAAAGGTGATCTCGCCTTCATGGGTGATCACGTAATCAACGTTGGGGTTTTTGAGCACCTCATCGAGGGCTAACGTGGGATGCGGCCCGCCGAGGATGGTCACCAGTTTAGGGTTCACCTGCTTGGCGATGTCGATGCATTGCATGGCCGGGTTGAAATCGACGCTCATCATGGTCACGCCGATTGCGTCCGGCCGACGTGCGGCCAATTCGGCACGATAGTGCTCCCAACCGTCAAGCGTGCGCAGGTCGATCAGGTCGATCTCGAAGCCTTGCGCTTTGGCTGCCGAGCTGAGATGGGCCAGCCCGTGGCTGATCCAGCCCGCTTCCATCCCTTTGCCTATGCTTTTGAATCCATATCCGGCAATGCCGGGGTAAATCAGGGTCGTTCTCATCATTTTGATCCTTGAGAGCATGAGAGACCCTAAAGGTTTCAGAAACCTTTAGGGTCTCTTGGGGTCACGCAGCCGATTACTTGTTCTGCTGACGTCGCTGCCAACGGGTGGCCTTGAGCTGCTTGCGATGCTTGTGCTTGGCCATTTTTTTCTTTCGCCATTTTTTTACGTTGGGCACGGTGTCACCTCCTCTCCAAGAGATATTTTATTTTCCATTTCCAACCAATCCGACCAGGCTGTTGTCGCCGAGGGTAAGTTTGTAGGCCCGCGGTTTGAGCGGCGAACGGATAATTTCGACGTTGCGCCCGATCAGGCTGTCTTCGATACGTTGATCGATGTCAACGATCGTGCAATGTTCTAAAATGATGCTATGTTCGATTTCGGCATCTTTGATCTGGCAGTGATGATAGATGCTGGTAAAGGGCCCGATGTAGGCGTTGACCAGGCGGGTTTCTTTGCCGATGATCGCCGGCCCCCGGATGACGCTGTTGATGACTTCGGCGCCCTCTTCGATGGTGACTTTGCCGATCAGTTTGGAATCGTGGTCGACATAACCGCGCACATAGGGCTCCAACTCGTCGAGCACCAGGCGGTTGGCTTCGAGCAGGTCTTCTTGCTTGCCGGTGTCGATCCACCAGCCTTTGTGCACGTAAGGATATACCTTGTAGTTGTTTTGTACCAGCCACTGAATTGCATCGGTGATCTCGAGTTCGCCACGCCATGAGGGACGAATGTTGTTGACCGCCTCGAACACCGAAGGCCCAAACATGTAAATGCCGACCAACGCCAGGTTACTTTTGGGTTCGCGCGGTTTTTCGACCAGGTTGGCAATGCGTCCATCTTCGGTCAGTTCGGCGACGCCGTATTGACGTGGATCCTCGACCTGTTTGAGCACGATCTGGCTGTCGTAGCCACAGCCCTCAAAATTGCGGATCAACTCTGAAATGCCGCCTTCGATCACGTTATCGCCGAGAAACATCACAAATTTGTCATCGCCCAGAAAGGATTGGCTGATCTTGACCGCATGGGCCAGGCCCAGCGGTGCCTCTTGGGGAATATAGGTGATCCGGCAGCCCCAGTTTCGACCATCGCCGACTTCGTGACGAATTTCTGCAGCGGTATCGCCGACGACAATGCCGATGTTGGTGATTCCGGCGTTGACGATCGATTCGATCACCCGGATCAGCACCGGCTTGTTGGCCACCGGAACCAGTTGCTTGGCCCGTGTGTAGGTGATCGGACGTAAGCGCGTGCCTTTGCCCCCGCTGAGGACCAAACCTTTCATCGTTTCGCTCCGTTATTTATAATAGTTTTTCAAGATGTTATCTCGATCGGCATCGATCAAGACGGCGCCGACCAGCCGGGCATTTACTTTTTCGAGCAGGGCTTTGGCCTGACGGGCATGCTCGCGCTCGGTGCCGCGGGCGCGCAAGATCAAAAGCGTTCCGTCTACGCGGGCGGCCAGCAAGGCGGCATCGGTCACGGCGATGACCGGAGGGGCGCTGAACAACACCAGATCGGCCTGGGCGGTGAGGGCGGCGATGATCGCGGCCATACGTGCCGAGCCGAGCAAGATCGATGGGTTGGGGGGCAAAGGACCGCTGGTCAGCACCTGGACATGCTCGGTGCCGGCCTGCAAGGGCAGGTTGGTCAGGTTGTCTGTGCTGTTGGCAAAGAGGCTGCTCAGGCCGACATCGTTGCGCAGGCCAAAAATCTCGTGCAGGGTCGGCCGGCGCATATCTCCGTCGACCAGGATGACCCGGCGGCCTCCTTCGGCCATAATCACCGCCAGGTTGGCCAGGGTTTTGGCCGCGCCCGGTTCGATCGCCGGGGCAACGACGAGCAATGAGCGCAGTGGATGATCCAGACCTGAAAATTCAAGGTTGGTGCGCAAGGTCCGAAAGGCTTCGCTGACCGGTGAATACGGCTCGGTCAGGGTGATCAAATCGGGTTGAGCCATAAGGGGTGCTCCTTTATCTGTGCCGTCGGCGCTGAACCGGGATGGTGCCCAAAGCCACCAGGCCCAGGTTATCGATGTCGCCGAGCGAACGAACGGTGCTGGCCTGAAGCCATTCCAGAACAATGACGATCAGCAAACCGATCAGCCCACCGGCGACGCCACCTGCCGCGGTGTTGATTTTGGTATTGGGCGAATACAGGCTGGCATCGCGTGCCCAGTCGCGGATTTCTACATCGATACGGTCACTCTTGTCTTGCCGGTCGTTCCAGGCATCTCGTTGCTCTTTGAAATAAGCCGCGATCAGGTTAACCATCTGGATGGCCACGTCTGGTGATGGATCGCGCGCGGTGATGGTGATGGTAAAGTCGGAAGCCTGATCTTTGACAAAGAGCTTTTTGCTGTACAGCAGGTCTGAGGTGGTCATATCGAACTGGCCGCGGTCGATGATCTCGCCCAAGAACTGGTGGGTGGTGATGTCACCGGCCAGACTGCGCAACAGGCTGCTGAGGGCCTGGCCCAATCCCCAGTCGGCGCGCGCCGGGCGGACCGAAACGGTGATACTGGCCTGGTAAATCTCGGCCATAAAGAACTTGCTGTAAAATGCAGCTGCGCCGGCCACCAGCACGGCCAGCAAAATGACGATCCAGCCGCGGGTACGCACAATGCGAATGTATTCTCCAAGCTCCAAGTCGCGTCCTCCTGCATTGAAAGTGCGCTCTTGTCGAGCGCCGGATGGACGAAAACCGCAGTTACAAGTTGAATAAGGCGATATTCTACCACATGAGCGGGCAAGGGGCAAGTAGGGGCGACCCTTGTGGTCGCTTCCACGGGCAGGCATAAGGCATGGGGCAGGCACAAGGCATGGGGCAGGCATAAGGCATGGGGCAGGCACAAGGCCTGCCCCTACGGTGCGTTTTACCCTCCCCAAAATTATGTGTTGAACGGCCGCATGTGAACCACAAAGGTGTACGATCCCGGCTGGATCAGATATTCGGGACGGGTCATTGGGCCACAGCTGGCGCCACCCAGGCCGCATTGTCGGTAATCCAGATTGAGGATGGTCTCCGGGCGGCGCACCAGTTCGTTGGTGTGAAAGGCGCGGTACAGGTCGTCGGCCGTGTAATGCAGCGCGCTGACTTCCATCAGGTTAGGGGCGGTGACCATCAGGCCGATGCCTTGCTCATTGGTCAGGGCGACCCAGCGCACGTCGGTTTTGTTGCCGCACTCCTGAGGCATGATGTAGGGCACATATTGCTCGTCTACGGTGCTGCAATACACCCCCACCCGTGCGCCGACGTTACGGTCGATATAGTTCTCGTGCGGGCCGCGTCCATACCAGGTGAATCCTTCAAAACCGGCGGGCAGTGTCATGGTCAGGCCGATCCTCGGCAAAGGAGGCAGATCGAGCGAAGCCTGAATCTCGTTTTCAATCGTCACATGTCCCCGACGATTGACTGTGTAGGTGTGCAGGTGCTTGAATTTGCCTTCGCACTCTTGGGCCTGGACGTTGGTCATCACATCAATGCGTACCCACTCGCGGTTCAGTGTGCTGACCTCGACCGATTCGACCGTGTAACACAATCGGTCCAGCCCGGCAGCCAGCCATTGACCGAGCAATTTGCCCGGCGCTTCGGGCCACAGCTTGAACCCGTCGTTGTCGGTAGCGGCGCGCCAGACATTGAGTTGCGGCCCGCTGACGATCAACGGGACGCCTTTGAAGGTCCATGCGGCAATGCGGCCGTTGGCCCGGTCAAAGCGCAGTTCAAAATCCTTACCCCGGATAACCACTTCACGCTCGCTTTCGACCGGTTCCAATTCGGGCCATTCGTGACATTCGCACGTGCATGTTTCGTCGCATTCGTCATCACACGTACACTCGTATGCCTGGCAATCGCAGACGATCTGCGCCGGGGCGGCAGACAGGTCATGATCACCCGCGATGGGGGGCAGCAAAAATTGATCCCAGGCCACTTCATGGCCTTTTTCTGCCCATAATGTATCGTTTTTTAGTTTGAACGAGATGTTCAAAAAGCATTCATCGTGCACATGAGGCCGTTGGAGGGGCAAGCGGATTTGTTTGCTCTGACCGGGGCCGATGTCGAGCCGGCCTAGTTTGCCGTATTGCAGCACGACATCTTGGGAAACCAGCTCCCATGAGCCGTCCAGCCAATCGAGGGTGCTAAAATCTTGCTTGTTGACGATTTCGATCAGCCCCGTTTCCAGATCGACGGCCTTGACGGCCACCGGCTGCAAGACTTTTTTGTATTCCCACAAAGCGGGATGCGGTTTGCGGTCGGGCCAGATCAGGCCGTTGATGCAAAAGTTGCCGTCGTGCAATTGTTCGCCGAAATCGCCGCCGTAGGCCCAGTATTCGACGCCCTTTTCGTCGGTTTTGGTCAATCCCTGGTCAACCCAATCCCAGATAAATCCACCCTGGATGCCATAGGTGTTTTCGATGGCTTCCCAGTATTCTTTGAGGTTGCCGACGCTGTTGCCCATCGCGTGGGCGTATTCGCACATGATCAACGGGCGGGTGGCCGAAGGTGAGGTGGCGTATTCGACGATGCTTTCCACGGTGGGGTACATCACCGAAGTCACATCACTGGCCATAGGGCCGGTATTCCAGTCGCCGACATGGCGTGTGCCTTCATAGTGCAACAGGCGGGTGGGGTCATAGTGGCGAATCCAGCCGGCGATGGCATCATGGTTGGGACCGTAACCGCTTTCGTTGCCCAACGACCAGAAAATGACGCTGGGATGGTTTTTGTCGCGCAACACCATCCGCGTGCCCCGGTCGACAAAGGCAGCCGTCCAGGCCGGGTCGTGGCAAAGACGGTTAAAAAAGGCGTGCGTCTCGATGTTGGCCTCGTCAATCACATAGATGCCGTATTCATCGCACAAGTCATACCAGAGCGGGTCGTCGGGGTAATGGCATGTGCGCACGGCATTGATGTTGAACTGCTTCATCAACTTGATGTCGGCCAGCATCGAATCGAGGGTGACCGCCTTGCCTCGTTTATCCTCGTGTTCGTGGCGATTGACGCCCTTGAACAGCACGGCCTTGCCGTTGATCAGGATTTCGCGGCCTTTGATCTCGATCCGCCGAAAGCCTACCTTGCAGCTTTGATATTCGACCGCTTTGCCCTGACCGTTTTTGAGCGCAAGCACCAGTGTGTACAGGTAGGGCTGCTCGGCCGACCATTTTTGGGGAGACTTGACCGGCGCTTCCAGGTCAGCCTTGACAGGTGCCCACTGCTGGGCGGCGACCGGCGCAGCGATGGGATGTTGAAACACAGATATACCTTGCGCATCGTAAAGTTGCATTTCGACCGTGTATTCGCCGGCAAATTCGTTCGGGTCGTAGCTGTTAACCCGCGCTTCAACCTTGAGCAGGCCATCATGGTAACGGTCATCCAGCCCGGCGCGGGCAAAGAAATCAAAAATGTGTACCTGAGGGGTGGCATAGAGATACACATCCCGGTAGATGCCGGCCATGCGCCAGTGATCCTGGTCTTCCAGATACGAGCCGTCGGACCAGCGGATGACCACTGCGGTGAGGGTGTTCTCGCCCGTTTGCAGATAAGGCGTCAGATCGAATTCGGCGGGCAGGCGGCTGTCCTGGCTGTAGCCCACTTTTTGTCCGTTGACCCACAGGTAAAAAGCCGATTCGACCCCCTCAAAACAAATAAATACCCGACGGTCCGCCCAACCCGCGGGTAAGGTAAAGGTACGTCGGTAAACACCGGTAGGGTTTTCGGCCGGCACATATGGCGGCTCGGCGGGCAAGAAGGGCATTTTGACGTTGGTATAGATCGGCTTGTCGTGCCGGTTTTGGTTGCCTTGCAGCGTCCAGTTGCCGGGCACCTCGATCTTGTCCCAATGCGGTGGCCTGGGGTCACCGACCACCGAATCGGGATCGGTGGTGTAGTAAAAATCCCATTCACCGTTCAGGAGCAGGCAAAAGGGTGAGGCGTAACGGTTGCCACGCAAAGCAGTGGCTATGTCGGGGTAGGGCATAGCGGTGGCATGGCCGGGCAATTTGTTTTGCCCGAACATCTGCGGGTTTTCCCAGTCATGGTAAGGTTTCATACAATTTCCTCCATTGGAAGTCGGGGTGACGGTCGGTGATTGCCCGTCGGGTTCTATTTTACCATTCGATGTGACTACCTACGTGCCGACTCAAGTCGCCCGCCATAGGCCTTCGGCCTGCGGTCGGCCTGCGCCGACCTGGGGCGTCGGCGCAAGCCGACGTCCGGCACAGCGTGCCCGGAAAGGCTGATTTCCAATCAGCGCATAGCGGCAGGCCAATCAGGTAGGTAGTTACCATTCGATTTTGATTTTTCGGCTTTGTTCGGCGCTTTGAATGGCGCCGAAAACCATCGCCAGGCTCTTGATGTTGTCGGTGCAATCGGTCTCCGGCTTGCCGCCGGTCTGCACGGCACGCACAAATTCGGCAATCACGCCGGCGTGTCCGCGCAACATGCCGGGGTAATCCCACTCGGACAATTCGACCGGACGTGTTTGGGAGCGAAAGCCACCGCTTCCAACCACCACTTCGGCTCGAAAGCCTTCCGCCCCATCCCAGATCACGCTGCCCTGGTCGCCGATGATCCGCCATTCGCTTTCCCATGTGGTGTTGAGGCCTTCAGCACACCAACTGCCACGGTACGTGTAAACGATGTTGGGGGTTTGTGCGCCGGTATCGGTCATTTCAAAGATCGCTACTGCCGAGGCGTCATAGTCATACCATGAGCCGACCGGATTCCATTCATGGCAATACACGGTGAGCGGATCGCTGCCGGTGATCATCCGTGCGGCATCAAAGGTGTGGATGGCCATATCCAGCAGCAAGACGTGTTCCATGTGGTCACGAAAGCCGCCGAAATGGGCGCCGATGTAAAAATCACAATTGACCGTAGTGATACGTCCAAGTACGCCGCTTTCTAAAAATTTGCGCAAACGGCGAATGTTGGGGTCATAGCGACGGTTTTGGATCACGGCCAGCGTCCGTCGGGTCTGTTGGGCCACTGCCAGCATTCGCCGGGCATTTTCCATCGAATCGGCGAGCGGTTTTTCGGTCAGCACATGGCAGCCGTGTTCCAGCGCTAAAATGCTGGTTTCGGCATGCGCTTCAGGGATTGTGCAATTAAAGAGCATATCGGGTTTGAGGGCATCAAGGGCGGCGAGCAAATCGCTGCCCACCCAGGCATCGGCATATCCATACTCTTGGGCACGCTGACGCGCGGCATCCTGGATCAGATCGACAAAACCAACCATGCGCACGCCGGGCATCGTTTTGACTGCGTCGAGCCACGTTCGGCTGATTCCACCACAGCCGACAAGTAAGGCGCGAAGGGGAGCAGGCATAAAAACATCTCCTTATTTATATGTAATCAATCGATGATTTCGTTAAAATATCTTTTAACTATTTCGTAGGCCAGTTTGGGCCGGCGATATTCGTCGACTGTTCCTTTGTTGTTAAACCCGCGCGGGCGGCCCAGAATGCGGCGCACCTGCTCTGAGGAGCGACAGTCACAAAACTGCCACAGGCTGATTCCGCAGACGCGATGGCGGTCGACAAAAAGGTGCTTCAAAACCACTTCGAGCAAGCGGGCCTGATATTGCTCACTCCAGCGCGTTGCGTTCTGATCGCGCCAGCCGGGGATGGCCCCTGCGCCGATTTCGGAAATGAGCAGTGGTTTGTCGGCCCAGGTTGCCCCTGCGGGTTGGCCTTCTATGTCGAGATGATGGACGATTTGATCGAGCATTGCCGGAATCTCGTCGATTTCGCCCCAATACCAGCCGGGATAGGTGTTGATCGAAATCACGTCAACCAAATCGAAACAGAGGTCATCGAAGGGGTGATTGCTGGCATAGGTGACCAGGCGCGTTGGATCGAGCTGCCGCAGGCGGCCCAGCAGGGTTTCATAGGCCGGCCGACAGGCTGGGTCGGAACTGTGGCTTTCGTTGAGGATGCCCCACATGATCACCGAGGGGCGATTGGCCGACATGGCCACCATTTCTTCCAGATTGCGCAGTTGAGCCTGGATGAAATGAGGATCGGTGAGATGTTCGGCAGTATGTTGCCAGCCGATCACCTCGTTCCAGACACACAAGCCGGTCTCATCGCACAAATCGAGAAAGAGTGGGTCTTGTGGATAGTGGCTGCCGCGCACGAAATTGCAGCCCAGGTCTTGGAGCAATTGCACATCGGCGACCTGGATCGCTTCCGGCAGGGCATGGCCAAACTGGGGATGGGCGGTGTGGCGGCAGTAGCCGAGCAGTCTGACCGGTTCATCGTTGATCAAAATTTGCTGGCCTTCTACGCGCACCTGACGGATGCCGAACCGTTCATAGCAGTCATCGGCGTGTTCGCCGTTGTCGAGCATGAGGTGAAGCATGTGCAGATGCGGTGAATCGGGTGACCAGAGCGCAGCGTGGGCAAGTTCAACCTGGTAGGTCAATGTGCCGGAAAGATCGGTCAGGGTGAGCGTTTCTTCGCGCACCGTATAACCATCGCAAGTCAGGCTCAGTTCGGTTGGCCCCGGAGGTTCGGTGGCACGGTAATCGAACTCGATCTGAATTTTTCGGGCCGAGGGATCGAGGGTCGTCACCTTGAGCGTCTCGATCCACAATGGGCCCAGGCGATGCAGTTCGACGCCCCGGGCAATGCCGCCATAGTGATACCAATCCATATAGTCCAGATGCAGCGGACAGCGGGCATAGTCGAAACGGTTGTCGACCAAAAGGACGATTTCAACCTCGCCCGGTTCGATCGGAGGCAGGTCAAAGTGAAAAGAAGTAAAGCCACCGACATGTTCACCCAAAAGCTGGCCGCCGACAAAAACACGACACCAGTGATGCACACCGTCCAAGATCAGGCGGTAGGGGGTGTTGTCATAGATCAGGGCGGTAGTCCGGTAGGCAACCAGGCCACGCCGACCGGCGTATTTGGGCGTGGCATCAAAGCAGCCGGGCACGGCCATCCGATCATCGTAGCGGAGGGTTGACACGTTCACGGCATCGGGATCGTGGTCACCCAGAAAGACGAAATCCCAGACTCCGCCCAAGTCTTGGGTCAGGCGCACATCATGTTCACGGAATCGACGACGCATACAGCCCTCCTTGTGAGGTGATTAGGCCACTCAGTTCCAAGGCTCAAGCCGCACGGTCGAAAGACCGGCGGTAACAGGGTGGTGTAGTCACGTGTATTGTACTCGCATCTTGGACATAGAGCAAACGTAACGGATCAGCCTGTTCCCAGGACACGGTCAAGAAATCCTCATAGCATGCGGATCAACGCGGATTCAACGGATCAACATAGACCAAAAAATCCGTGGACATCCGTCGCATCCGTGAAAAACCGTGTTCTATTCGTATCCACGGGCAAACTTGATTTGCTGTTGGACAAAGACTTGTGGTACAATAACATTCAGTTAAAATGGTTAAAAATGAGATTTTCTGTTCTGGCCGATCGGTTTTCTGCCCCTCCGCGCACCGTATTTGCGGTGACCGACGAATTCAGGGGCCAAGAAAGGTGCTGAACTCTGGTGATTCAAGTCCGGCTAAGGGCCTATCCGAAAAACGCAGCCGACGCATTCCTATGCGTCGGTATAAGCGGCATAGGGATGCCGCTCGTACGGTTTTTCGGATAGGCTCTAAAGCCTCGACACCACGACCAGAAAGATGCGCCAAATTCCAGAAAGATGAAAGGAGTGGCAATGATTACTGCAAGCGCATTAAAACGCGTGGAAATCTTGAGCGATTTGACAGATGAGCAACTGGCCCGTGTGGCAGAAATTTGTCACGTCAAGACCTTTAACGCAGGAGATGTCATTGTCCGCGAATTTGAGCCGAGTGATGAAATTTACATCATCACCAAAGGTTCAGCCCAGGTACAGATCGGCGCTTCTCAGGTCACCGCAGAAACCCTTTCTGTGCCCGGCCCGATGGCAGCTGTGGCAATTGGTCAGGGGCAAATTTTTGGCGAAATGGCCTTGATCGATATGGGCCCCAGGTCGGCGACCGTCCGGTGCACCTCAGATGGAACCGAGGTATACGTCATTTACCGCGACGACTTTATCTCCTTGTGCGAACAAGACACCAACATCGGCTACAAAGTGATGCGCAATCTGGCTGCCGACCTTTCGTTCAAGCTCCGGCATCGCAACCTGTCATGGAGATAAGCTGAAAGGAGAGAAATTATGATCTACAAAGTCAGCTTTGTTGTTCAGGGTGGTGTGCATCCGGGCGGCATCCAAAATCTGGATGAGCGTCCCAAGCCGGGCGACGTGTTTGAACTGGGCGGCGAACGCTTTCAAATTGTCGAAGTGATGGAGATCATCCCTCCGCGTGGTGAATTTGCCTATTTGCATGCGACCTGTAAACCGCTTCCGCCCGGTAATTATTCAGGCGGTGACTAAAGTCACCCTTTTGGGCCGCAGGCCTTCGGTCGGCCTTCGCCGACCGGCCTTCGCCGACCGGCCTTCGCCGACCGGCCTTCGCCGACCGGCGTGCGTCGGCGTAGACTGACGCACGGCGCAGAGCGCCAAAAGAGGCCGATTTCAATCGGGCTGAATAGTATGCAAGTTACTCCGCCCGAACCTAAATAACGAGCAAATCACACGCCGATCGAGCACCGGGAAGCCTTTGGAGAAAGGATGGGCCGGAAAGTGACCGAAGCTACGATCAGCCAGACGAAAAAATACCCTTGTCCACAATGCAATGCCGAACTCGTTTTTGATGCCGCCAAGGGGCTGATGGTCTGCAACTATTGCGGCTATCAGGCTCCGGTCGAGCAAACCGGCTCGATGGCCGAGGCGCATACACAAACTCGGGTCGATCAGGCGGCAGTCGAAGAAATTCAAGAACACGACCTCCAGGAATGGATTGCCCGACTTGCGCACGTTGAAGGCAGCGGGTGGGGAACTGAAACCAAATCGTTCAAATGCCGGAGCTGCAACGCCATCGTCGCCGTCGAACCGGGGGTTACGGCAACGGTATGCCCGTTCTGCGGCTCACACCACGTGATCGCCCAGGAAGAAAGCAGCAAACTCATCCGCCCCGAATCGCTGGTTCCCTTTCAAGTCGACCAAAAAACGGCTATTGCCAAATTTCGCACCTGGCTGGGCAAAAGTTGGTTTCGTCCCAACGAGGTCAAAAAGATCGCCAACAACGCTGAGGCACGCATCCAGGGGGTTTACCTGCCCTTTTGGACTTTTGACGCGCAGACTTTTTCCAGGTGGTGGGCCGAAGCCGGTTATTATTACTATGTTACAGAACGATACACGGTGATGGTTAACGGTCGACCGGAGACGCGCACACGGCAGGTGCGCAAAGTGCGCTGGCAGCCGGCATCGGGTACATACAGCGAATTTTTCGACGACGTTTTGGTTTATGCCACCCGCAGCGTCAACGAGAAAATCTTGCAGCGCATTTATCCCTTTGACACCAAAAAGCTCCTCCCCTATCGCCCGCAATATCTGGCCGGTTGGCGTGCCGAAGAATATCAGATTGACCTTGTCGAGGGATGGAAGATCGGCCGGTCGATCATTGACGAACGCCTCAGGGCAGCATGTGGCGCCCAGGTGCCCGGCGATACCTATCGCAATTTGCGCGTTCAGACCCAATACTCCAACCTCACTTTTAAGCATGTCTTGCTGCCGGTGTGGATCGCTTCTTACCGGTTTAACGAAAAAGTGTATCACTTTATGGTCAATGGCCAAACCGGCAAGGTGAGTGGCGAGGCCCCCATCTCGTGGTGGAAGGTCGCCCTGGTGGTGTTCATTGTGCTGGCGCTGCTGGCCTGTGTGCTGCTGGCGATGGCTTTGCTTGAGCAGCTAACCGGCGAAGAGGTCTCGATGATCAAATATGTGGGGCAGTGGGCCGCGACATTGATCGCGTTTCGGTTGCCCATCTAGACGATGAACACGTATAGGGTCATCTCGAATCTGAGCATGCCTGCTGCCATTCTCCTGGCATTGCTTGGCGGGGTGGGCATGGGGTTATTGTGGGCCATTTCGCCAGTTTTGAGCCTGGCCGTTGGCGGTGTGGCGGGCGGCGGGGCCCTGTTGCTGGAATATTTCGGACGGTCGGCAGGGCAAGATGATGAACAAATCGCCGCCTTGCGCGACGAACTCGATCGCGCCCGCCGAACCGAGACCCAGTTGCAAGATAAATTGCGCGCTCAAGAGAGCATGCTGGTCCAACTGGGCGATCAGATCGATGTGTTGACCGCGCCCACCATCCCGATCCGCGAAGGGGTGGTGGTGGTGCCCCTGGTCGGTGCGCTGCAGGCCGAACAGATGGAACGGATCGGCAAAAATCTGTTGCATGGCATCGAACGACACAATGCCCAGGCTGCCATCCTCGATTTGACCGGTATCACCACGTTATCCGCCCGTGCGATCCCCGTGCTTGTCCGCGTACTGACTGCCGTTGAGTTGATGGGATGCCGCACCATCCTCACCGGCTTGAGCACCGAAACCGTGCGCGAATTGCTGGCCTGCAAGCCGGATTTGCCCGTTCAGGCCCGTCTCAACCTGGAAGCCGGCATCGCTTATGCAAACCGTTTATTGGAATAACTGGAGAAATCAATGAAAAAGTACGGTGTTTTTTCTATCCTGGTCTTACTTGTGCTTGCTGCATGTACCCCCAAGACGGTGATCGTCACCCAAGAGGTGATCCGCGAGATCGAAGTGACGCGCGTGGTGGTGCAGGAAAAAGCGGTGGAAAAAGCGCAGGTCGAACCCACCTACACGCCTTATCCCACCTATACGCCGCTACCCACCTACACGCCGTTGCCCACCTCGACACCGACATCCACCCAAATGCCGACCGTAGGACCGACACCTACCGCCACCCTGCCGCCATCGCCGACGCCGACCGAAACGCCTCCCCCGACGCCCACCCGTCGGCCGGTCACGCCGACACCGGTCTATACACCTACACCGGCCATGACCCGAATTGCAGACCGCGATCCCGGCCCGCCGCTCACCATTCTGGTCAGTGCTAACCGCGCCGGCCCCAACAGCACCTATTTCGTTAGCGGGCTGGTGCGCAACGACGGTGACCAGACCTATGAGGCGATCCGCGTGAACGCCACCTTTTACGACGATCAGAACTTTCGTCACGGGCCGCTCAAGGCCGAATTTCCGTGCCTGCTGTTGCGGCCGGGAGAAACGTGTCCGTTTACCATTGAAATCGCCGCACGTCGGGTTGTTTCTTTTCTGCTCCACCCCGACGGCCGCCCGACCGGACGCGAATCGGTGCCGGTGGCGCTATCTAACGTGGCCGCTTATTACGACAGCGATATGGTGCGTCTGGTCGGCACGGCAACCAACAAAAACTCGTTCAAAATCAAAAATGTCGCCGTCGCCGGGGTGCTCAAGGATGGTAGCGGACAAATCGTCAGCCTCGGCTCGACTTTTGTGCTGCAAGAGGATATTTTGCCGAATTCAACGGTGCGATTTGATCTGATCATCCCGCGCGCTCCGTTTAGCGGGTATGAACTGTTTGCCCAGGCCGAACGAGACTGGGAGTGAAAGGGAAAAAGCCGATGGCCGTGATCACCATTTCCCGCGAGTTGGGCAGCAATGGCGATCTGATTGCCGATTTGTTGTGTGAAAAGCTGGGCTATTGCCGGGTGGACAAGGAATTGCTCAGCCAAATCGCCGAACAGGCCGGCGTGGATGTCAAGACCGTGTTGCAAAAAGAGCAAGATGTGACCCAAAAGCCGCGCCTGATCAGTGACCAGATGACTTCGTTGTACGGGCGTGCGCCATCGGCTTTTTCCAAAAAGTCTGAACTCGACGATCAAACTTATGCGCGGATAGTCCGCGAGGCGGTGCTCAAATATGCGGCGCAAGGCAACGCGGTGATCGTTGGTCGGGGCGGGCAGATGATCCTGGCCGGCGACCCGCGCGCGCTACATGTTCATTTGTACGCCTCGCCCCAGGTGCGCGAACAGCGGTTGATCGAGCGGTATGGCATCTCGCCGTTGGAGGCCAAACGGCGCATCGAGCAATCGGATGCCCAAAAACGCGAGTACATTCGGGTGTGGTACAACAAAGCCAACTGGAAAGATATCCGCCATTATCATCTGGTTATCGACACCGGCCGTTTTGCCGCCGAGATGGTCGCCGAACTGATCGCGATGGCCGCGCGGGCGATCGACGCACTTCAGGTTTGAGCGATGCCCCTGCCGACCCCTTTTGTCTTTAGTCAATCCTCGCTGCAAGACTATGCCGATTGCGCGCGTCGTTTTCAACTGCGCTATTTGCTTGGCGTGCGTTGGCCTTCGGCGCACGATAAACCGGCCGTCGAGCGTGAGCGACAGATGCGTCTGGGCCTCGATTTTCATCACCTCGTTCACCAGCACGTGATCGGCCTGTCGACGGAAACGTTGAGCAAAAGCGTTGCCGAAGGCCCGTTGCACCGCTGGTGGCAGGCCTATCTTGCTTTTCCACCCCCCAACTTGCCCCAAACGATGCGCCGGGCTGAAATGTGCCTGACTGCGCCACTCGGCGCGCACCGGTTGCTCGTTCGCTACGATCTGATTGCCATCGAACCGGGTGAGCGGGCAGTGATCGTTGACTGGAAAACCGAGCAAACTCGTCCACAGCGCATCTGGTTGCAAGAACGCTGGCAAACCCGCCTTTATCGCTATATGCTGGTGCGCGCCGGCGCCACGTTGAACGGCGGTCGGCCACTGCGCGCGGCACAGATTGAGATGGTCTACTGGTTTGCCAATTATCCGGCACAAGGCGAACGGTTTGCTTACAGCGACGAGGAACACGCTGCGGTTGCACAGGCATTGGAAGAGCTGATTGCCCAAATCGAAGCGCGGGCATCGGCAGAAGAAGAGGTGTGGCCGCTCACCGCCGACTTGCGCCACTGCCGCTATTGCACCTATCGAACGCTGTGCGGACGTGAGGCAGAGCACGTAGAGCCTGAAGAAGACCTGCAACCGGTTGAGGTCCGGTTTGATTTCGACCTTGACCTCGACCAAATTGCCGAAATTGTGTTTTAGAGCGGCCTTGGAAGAGGGGGTTTTAAGCCTATCCCAAAAACCGTAACAGGTGGCATCCCTATGCCGCTTATACCGACGCATAGGGATGCGTCGGTTACAATTTCAGGATAGGCTCTTAATCGGCGGCCGGGCGTATATCTTGCACGTTCAATTGCAGTGTGCGCTCGCCCTGCCATTCGTTCACTTCGAGAGAGTAAACCAGATCGACGCGCCGTCCCAGTTCTGCGCACCGTTCGCCAAATCCAAAGGCGATGGCGTCCATCACCCGGTGATTTTCCCCCACTTTGAGTTTGAGATGCTGCTTTTCTGGGCCGATGGGCCGGCTTTCAAGTACGGCAAGCCCACGGCTCAAAAAGAGCGGGGCGGGGTTGGCATAGCCACAAGGCTCCAGCCGCTTTAACCATTCGGCAGTAGTCCAATCCATCTCGAACAGTGATACCTGGGCATCGATGTGTAAGGTTGGCAGCAGTTCTTTGCCGCCCAATTCGCGGCGGGCGATGTCGGCCAGAGCAGCAAATAATCGATCTAGATTTTCACCAAGCACCGTAAACCCTGCTGCCGCAGCATGTCCACCGTGGCGCACCAACAAATCCCGGCATTCGTCAAGCGCACGGGTGATGTCAAATTCGGGGATGCTGCGACAAGAGCCTTTGCACAGTTCCGGACCTCGCTCGACGACCACGGCGGGACGATAATGGGCTTCGGTCAATTTGCCGGCCACCAGCCCGACAATGCCTGAATTGAACTGTTCTGAAGCAGCGCACAAAAGCGGTATGTTTGGGTCGCCTTGTAAAGCCAGTTGTTCGGCGAGGGCGAAATCTCGCATGGTCATGCTCTGGCGATGGCGGTTGTGTTCGTCGAGGGTGCGTGCCAGGCGGTCGGCTTCGACGGGGTCACATGTCACCAGCAGGCGATAGCTGATCTCGGCATCGTCGATGCGCCCGGCAGCGTTGAGGCGGGGGCCGAGGGCAAAGCTGATGGTGGTTGCCGAGACCTGCCCCTGGATACGCGCTGCGCGCACCAACGCGCGCACCCCTTCGCGCCGCATCGCATTGATCACTTCGAGACCCCGTTGCACCAGATAGCGATTTTCGCCTAGCAACGGGACCATATCGGCGACGGTGCCCAAGGCCACCAGATCGAGCAGGCTTTCTTCTTCGATGTGCACGGGTATTTCATGCCTGGGCGCCTCGCGGATCAGGGCCTGGGCCAGTTTGTAGGCTACGCCAACGCCGGCCAATTCTTTGAACGGATACGCGCAGTCGGGGCGTTTGGGGTTGAGCACGGCTGTGGCCGGCGGTATCTGCGGGCCAACCGAGTGATGGTCGGTGACCACAAACTCGATGGCACAGCGGGCACGTTCGATCTCTTCTATGGAGCGGATGCCACAATCGACGGTGACCACCAACCGCACACCTTGCCTGTACAGCTTGCGCAGGGCCTCCAGATTGAGGCCATAGCCTTCTTCAAGGCGCTTGGGAATGTAGGGGCGCACATCGGCACCCAGCCCGGCCAGGGTCTGGGTGAGCAAGGCGGTAGCGGTGACGCCGTCGGCGTCAAAGTCGCCGTACACGGCAATCGGGGTGCGGCGTTTGATCGCCGGCAGCAAAATCTCTACGGCGCGGGCCATGTCGCGCATGGCCAGGGGATCGCCCGCCGACCAGTGTCCGGTTAAAAAATCGTGCACTTGAAGGGGCTCACTGAGGCCGCGATTATACAGCACCTGAACCAAAAGTGGAGAGAGTTCGGGAAACCGGCTTGATTGAGCAGGTGGTATGGGAGGCGCAATATGCCATTTGCGCCGCATTGAACCCTCCAGATAAAACAAGATGCCGTATTTTAGCCCAGAGAGGGTCAGATGTCAACGCAGCGCGGCAAAAAACAACCGGCAGAATTCTGCCGGTTGAGGAACAAACAATCCGCCAAGCCGTATATCGTTTACCGGGCTCTGATGTTTTCGGGAGTTGAGGCTTTAGCCGGTCTACATCGAATGGTTAAAATCCGGCTCAAGCCCCGACTCGGATGTAAATTCGTCCGAGTCCGGTTACTTGGAGCCTATCCGAAAAACCGTACGAGTGGTATCCCTATGCCGCTTATACCGACGCATAGGGATGCGTCGGCTGCGTTTTTCGGATAGGCCCTTATTACCAACGCTCAAGATTGTTTCATATTTTTGAGTGATTCGCGTTCAAACCACGCATCGATAACCTGACGTGAGGTGCGCCACTGACGGCCGATTTTGGTGATCGGCAGTTGATTTTCACGCGCTAACCGGCGCACGGTAAGCGGGTGGAGTTGCAAATATTCTGCTACATCTTCGATGGTCATGATCGTTTCTTTTTCGTCCATTTCTTTACCCCTCTCGGTAGATTCCTGGGTTTGTTGTTTCTGGACCAGGTCGAGGCTTGGGTCAACGTACCGCCTGAAAGCCCAAGTTTGATTGCTTGAATTGTATCAAAAAATAGCAAAATTTTCAAGTTTTTTCGCAATTTGGGGTGCATTTTCGCTAAACATTCGTTTGCTACTGAGGTATCGTAACCGTTCATTTTTACACAGAAAGGAACTCGGATGTCTGTCTCTCGTCCCAATATCCTCTTGATCACTTCCGATCAACAACATTACAGCACGTTGGGCACGGTAAACGCCAAAATTCGCACGCCCAACCTGGATCGTCTGGCCGCTGAAGGGACACAATTCGACCGGGCCTATTGCAACAATCCGGTTTGTTCGCCCTCTCGCTCGACCATCCTCACCGGGCTGTACCCGGCATGGCACGGCTGCTGGACGATCGGCGTCAAATTGCCGGAAGATGTGCCGACCGTCGGTGAGCAGTTTCAGGCACACGGCTACAACAGCATTTTGGTCGGCAAGGCGCATTTCCAGCCGCTGGCCTCGCAGCCGGGGAGCGAGTCGATCGAATGTCAGCCGATTTTGCGCGATTTGGAATTTTGGCGGCGCTTCCACGGTCCTTGGTATGGCTTTAACCATGTCGAAACGGCACGCATGCACGCGCATGAATCGCATGCCGGGCAACATTATGCTATCTGGCTGGAAGAAAAGGGGTTGACTAACTGGCGCGATTATTTTCAGCAGTGGCCGCCCGATCCCAACGATCGCTACCGTGGCCCTCAGTACACACGCGGGGCGATGGTCTGGGATTTGCCCGAGGCGTTGCATCATACCCATTGGGTCGGCGAACGGACGGTGGCCAACATCGAGCGCTCGGTGCAAGAGGGTAAACCCTTTTTCTTGTGGGCCAGTTTTTTCGATCCGCACCCACCTTATGCGGTGCCCGAGCCGTGGGCCGGTATGTACGATATGGAAGAGATGGAGCCGGGGCAGCTTATGCGGGGAGAAATGGATGATATGCCGCCGCATTTCGCCAAAACTCAAGAGGAACACCCCGATTTTACGGCCTACCAGGAGCCGGGCGGACACGTCCTGCACGGTTTTCATTCGCATTTACACAGCGAGCATGAACTGCGGCAGAGCATGGTCGCTTATTACGGCATGATCAGTCTGATCGACAGTGAGGTGGGACGTATTCTCGATGCATTGGACCGCCTGGGGATTGCCGAAAACACGTTGGTGTTGTTCAGCAGCGATCACGGCCATTTTTTGGGCCAACACGGATTGATCGCCAAAGGGCCGTTTCATTACGAAGATATGCTTAGAATTCCGATGATTGTCCGTTACCCGGGTGTGGTTCCGGCCGGCATCCGCTCAAACGCGCTGCAATGTCAGGTCGATTGGCCGGTAACCTGGTTGTGCGCGGCGGGGATCCCGGTGCCCGGAATGATGCAGGGGCGCAATCAACTTGGCGTATGGGCCGGCAACCTGACCGATGCCCGCGATTGGGTGTTGGTCGAAAATCGCCATAATCCGACCACCGTCCATCTGCGCACGCTGATCACCGGGCGGTTCAAGATCACCGTTTACCGCAACGCCACTTATGGCGAACTGTTCGATCTGGAAGCCGATCCCCAAGAGGTGCACAATTGCTGGGATGATCCGGCTTATGCCGGCATCAAAGCCGATTTGCTGCTGCGTTTCGTGCAGGCCGAAATCCAACGTGAACCGACGCGCATGCCTCGCATCGCCGGCGCATAAAGATGACCGGTTTGATTTAGGGCCTATCCGAAAAACCGTACGAGCGGCATCCCTATGCCGCTTATATCGACGCATAGGGATGCGTCGGCTGCGTTTTTCGGATAGGCCCTTACTTCCTGGAAAGTGACCTCAAGTTGCCAGCGCATCACAA
>Ga0209101_1000787_pt1 | contig 25484 bp, 26 predicted proteins | sample ConPoolayeCmetaG_FD_185481 | JGI IMG/M metagenome (GOLD analysis project Ga0209101, IMG submission 185481) | Hot spring microbial mat communities from California, USA to study Microbial Dark Matter (Phase II) - Cone Pool mat layer C metaG... ...
TCGCTTGGGTCCGTGGACGCCGAGGATCAGGATCTTTTCGATGTCGGCCGTCCGGCTAGGACCGGTGATGAAGACGAATTCGCCTCGCGTTTGGGGATCCGCGACGCGAGGGGCGATCTGGGGCCAGGCGGCGGGCAGGTGCTCGACCAGGCGATCGGCCGTGGCCACGATGACGCACGCCGGAGGCAAATAGCACAACAGCCGCTCCTCGGCGCGGCCGCAGGCGACCATCGACGTGCCGGTGTCGGCAAGCAGGCAATCGGCTTCGATCACCGACGCCGCGAGCTTCGCCATCGCCGCGGGCGACCCATCGACCGCTTGCGATGCGGAGTCTGCCCCGCCTATCCACGTTACGCGGTTGGGGGCCACCTCGTGGCAAATCTCGCGGCAAAGCGGCCGGTCCATGGCGCCGATGCTTTCCCACGATTCCTGGGCAACCAAGGCGGCGAGTTCGCGCTGAGCTTGTCGCATGTCCGGGCAGCGGATCACTTCGCCGTGAACGGCCTCCAGTTCCCGCTGGAATCGTTCCGCCATGACGGCGACCGAAGGGTTCTCGCGTGGCCAGACTTCCGGCGTTGGAGGAACCGGTCGATGCGGGTCGTGGGCCAAGGCACTGCGAATTCGGCTCAGGATGGCGTCTCGGCTGCTCATGATAGGTTTCTTTCTTGCGCGGGCACCGTTTTGCCGCTGGGAAATATCGCCCCGGCGAAACGGCAAAGCAAAGCGACTCCTCCTATGTCGTTGGCCGCTCTCCCTTCCCGTCCCGAGAGGCGACCTCTCGCCAGGCGATTCCCGTGCTTGACGCCGTCTTGCGCCACCAAGTCCGGAAGGGTGCTCGCGTGGGGACGTCGGGGAGTTCGCGGCCGCGGGTCCAGGCCCCGAGTTTGCCCGGGTGCCAGGGAAGGAATCGCGCCAAACGGACACCGATCCGCACCGCCCACATCGCAATCCGGTAGCGCAGCGGCCCGCTCATCGCCCAGGCCCAACCCTTCCACATCAGCCGTTCCGTAAGCGAGTTGACCGGCGACGGTTCGTTGACCGCGCGGTGCCGCAAATGGACCAATTGGTGGGGGATGTCGATTTTCACCGGGCAGACCTCGCCGCAGGCCCCGCACAGCGACGAGGCGAACGGCAGCGTGCCCGCCTGGTCCAGGCCGACCAAATGCGGGGTGATGATGGAGCCGATGGGGCCGGGGTAGACCCAACCGTAGGCCCAACCGCCCGTCCGGCGGTACACCGGACAAGCGTTCAAACAAGCCCCGCAACGAATGCAAAACAGCGACATCCGAGCGGCCGGGTCCTTCAACACGTTCGTCCGACCGTTGTCGAGGATCACCACGTACAACCGGCGCGTCGGCGTGGAACCGTGAAACAGGTGGGCATAGGTGGTCAGTTTTTGACCTGTGCCGCTGCGGGCGAGGAGGTTCAAGAAGAGCGGCAAATGCTGAATGCTGGGGATGACCTTTTCGATGCCCATCAGGGCCACGTGCACGCGCGGGGCGGAAGTCGAAAGGCCCGCGTTCCCCTCGTTTTCCACGACGCAGATCGTGCCCGTGTCGGCAATCGCGAAATTCACGCCCGACATCCCCATGTCGGCCTGAAGATACTCCTCGCGTAGGTGCCGCCGGGCGATGTCCGTCAGCTTGCGGTGTTCCTCGGTGAACGGTTCGCCGAGTTTTTCCTGGAACAACCTTCCCACGTCGGCGGCCGACAAATGCAACGCCGGCGTCACGATGTGAACCGGGCGCTGACCCGCCAACTGCACCAGGTACTCTCCCAGGTCGGTCTCGACCGCGCGGATGCCGGCGGCCTCCAGTTTGTGGTTCAGCTCCATCTCCTCGCTGACCATCGATTTCGCCTTGACCACCGACTTCACCCCGTGCTCGCGCGCGATCTGGAGCACGACGCGGTTGGCTTCCTCGGCGTTTTCGGCATAAATCACGGTGGCCCCGCGGGCGGTGATGTTCCGTTCAAACTCCACCAGGAGCTTGTCGAGATTCGCGATGGCGTAGTCCTTGATCCGATTGGCCGCCTCGCGCCACGATTGCCAGTGCGGGATTTGCGACTGGACCTCCTTGTTGTGCTTGGTGGATCGTTCCGCCGACTCGCCGAGGGCCTTCGAGCCGCGCGGCTCGTACAATCCGGCGGTCTCTTGCTTGAGAAACGGGGCGCCGGCAAAATCGAGGTCGTGTTGCGTCATGGCGTGGATTTCCTTCCGACTTTGCATATTCTACGCGGGCCGACCGCTTCGCTCAAGCCGCGGCGCAACGCCCGAACCGCTGGCCGATGAAGAGGAGGCGTCATGAAAACGCATATCGCGGTCAATCCCGAAATTCATTTTGGGAAGCCCTGCGTGGCCGGCGCCAGGGTTCCGGTGCTGAATGTCCTGGAGCTGGTCCGCGAAGGCATTTCCTTTGGCGAGATCATCCGGGATTATCACCCGGACCTCAAGCCGGAAGACGTCCGCGCGTGCATTCAGTACCCGATGGACGTGCTGGCCGCTGAGGACATCCACCTCGCGCCGACGCCATGAAGTTTCTCGCCGACCAGGTTGCAAGGCCCATTGGGGGCACACGAGGGGGTCGGGAGTCTTTTCCCACGTCGGCGAAAGAAGTCGCTTTGCCAGCTCAAAAAACCGTTGCCGCCGCGAGGTCTTGCGCGCGACGATCTTCATTCTCATCGGCAAAGCGGATATGATGGAACAGGGGGCCAGGTCGGCGGGCGACGTCGCGGTCGGCTTGGTCTTCCGGAAGGTTTTTCGATCGCCTTAGGCCCCTCGATAGCCCATGCGCCGCGGGGTTGGGCTTGGTTTCGGCGCGAGATTCATGGCCAACGACAAGCTTCGCCGCCGGGTGGCCTGGGAGGCGGCCCGGCTGATGTACACGCGGGAGGAGGCGGAATACTACCGCGCCAAGCTGAAGGCCGCGCGGCGGGTCGCGGGAAGCGACTTCAAGCCGAGCGATCTGCCCAGCAATCGCGAGATCCGCGACGAGATCCAGGTCATGGCCCGGATCCAAGAGGGGGACCGCCGCGACGAGAACCTCCGCCAGATGCGGATCGAGGCCCTCCGCATGATGCGCATCCTCTGGCGATTCCGGCCGCGGCTGATCGGCAGCACGCTGACCGGGCACGTCCGCCGCGGATCCGACATCGACCTCCATCTGTTCTCCGATTCGCTGGAGCCAATCACCGCCGTGCTGGACTCCGAAGGGCTGGTCTACGAGGTCCAGCGCAAGCGGGTCCTGAAAGGTGGCGAGGAACACGTCTATCGCCACATTTTCGTCCGCGACCGCTTCGACTTCGAGCTGACCGTCTACCCCGCCGACAGGGCCCACCATGTGTTCAAGAGTTCGATCACCGGCGAGCCGATCGAGCGGGCGAATATCTCAGAACTGGAGCAACTCCTGGCCGAGGAATACCCCAACGTCGTGCTCGACCAGGCGGTGCTCGAGGCCGAAGGCAAGGTGGACCGGTTTCAAGTGTACGAGATGCTCCTCTTGCCGTTGGAGCAAGTCAAGGAAAACCCGCGCTACCATCCCGAGGGCGACGCGCTGTACCATAGCCTCCAAGTGTTTGAGCTGGCCCGCGATGCATTGCCCTACGACGAGGAATTCCTGCTGGCCGCCCTGTTGCACGACGTGGGCAAGGCCATTGATCCAAAAGCGCACGTCGAGGCGGGGCTGGAAGCGCTGGACGGATTGATCACGCCGCGGACGGCGTGGTTGATCGAGCACCACGGTGAGGCCCACGCCCTGCGCGAGGGCACGCTCGGGATGCGTGCTCGGCGTCGCCTGGAGGCGTCGGAGGATTACGAGGAGCTGAGGCTATTGGCGCAATGCGATTTGGCAGGGCGGAGGCGCGGCGTGGCCGTGGTCGATGTCCGCGAGGCGTTGGACTATCTCCGCGAACTGGCGCGGACCTGCGGCGAATGAAGGATTTTCATGGTGGGAAGCGAGCCGTCGCTGGCTGCCCCGAGGCCGCCCGGCATGTTGCAACTTCCCCCGAAAACCAACCCGTTTGCGGGGGGTAAAAATCCCCGCGTGCCGCTAGCAGGCGGCGCTGGATTGCGGTTAAACTGAAGGTGGCGTACACTAGCAGTTTATCACGCGGACAATTCTGTTCCGCCAGGATCCTTGGCGGAAATCCTCAGCCGGGAGCGAATGGGAGACGCTTGGGATGACATCTTCGGCGATCGGGTTGCAGATCAAGTGGGAATACCAGAGCCTGACCCGCGTTTCCGAGGCGGCGCTGATCGAGGCGCTCAACGAGGCGGGCCGGGAATCGTGGGAGTTGGTTAGCGCGTCGCATTACCGGGACGTGGGCGGGATGATGACGTGGACGGCGATTTTGAAACGTCCCTTGGGCGAGGCGACGGCCCTGCCCGCCGGCAGAGAGGCCCCAGCGGCCGCTTCGCCACCGCCGACGCGCGGGTCCGAGGAAGAAACCGATTTCGAATTGAATGTCGCGACGCCGCGTCCCGCACGCCCCCCTCGGCCCTCCGCCAAGCCATCGACGCTCGGGCCCGCGAAGACGCGCGTCGAGATTTCCGATGATTTCGACTTCGAACTGGCCGACACGACCACGACGGCGAAACAGCCGACCCGCCAGACCAAAGCGAAGCCTTCGGCGGAAGAAGACTTCGACTTCGAGTTGGGCGAGACGTTTCCCACGAAACTTCGGCCAACGAAACCACCTGCGCCTAAACCCACCGCCGCGTCTGACGACGAGACCGACTTCGATCTGGGATAACCGGGCGCGACGCCAGGCGTGGGGACGGGGGGTGTGGCACCGCTGGGCCGCTGCCGGAGGTTGTTCCTCGGGCATCGGCGGCAACTCTGTCAGCCGTCCAGCGGTGGCACATACCAGATCGCGCAAACGCGACCGTCCCCATCCCATCGGAGGCGCTTTCGCCATGAAGACCGCTATTGTCCACGCTCAGCAAAAGTGGGAACACATCGCCGTTACCCGCAAGACCGAGAGCGTCTTGGTCGACGAGATCAACCAGCTCGGCGAGGAGGGCTGGGAACTGGTTTCCACGGAGTACTTCAAGGATCCCAAGGGCGTAATGACCTGGATCGCCTACCTCAAGCGGCCCAAGGTCGCCTCGGCAAGTAAACCCCATGCCGGCGCCAGCCCGTCGGCGACGGGCGCCAACGAGGCAAGACCCGCCGCAAGCTCCACCGAGCCGGCCGGCTTCGATCTCAGCGGTGAGGTCTTCGACATCAAGAAATGACCGTCTGGACGGCCATTTCCGCTGCATGTCCGCCGCGCGGCGAAGAGTTTGCATCCGGCAGCGAGGGGATCGTGTCCGCTTGTCGCGGGCCGGCGGGTGCGCCGCGGGCCGGTTCGCGCTTGTTCAGCGATTCTTCAGCGCCGCCACCACCCGATCGGTGATCGCTTGAATCAGCGCCTCTTGCTCGGGCGTGGCCTGCGGCAAGTCGGTGGCAGCTTGCGAGGGGGCTGGGTTGCCGCCCTGCGACCCGCGCCGGTACGATTCCGGCGGATGGAAGGCCGTCCGTTCCACCCCGCTGGCCTTCCAACTGTCGCGGAACACGTCGTTGGCGCAGATGTCGCAATTTTGCATTTCATTCCGCGGGTCCTTGAAGCCCCATTGCTGCTTCAGGTCCAACAGCGCCCGCGCCTCCGGCTCGGTGAAATAATTGATCCGGCCTAGCCCTCGGGCAAGCATCAACATCCGGCAGTAGGCGTCGAGGATTTCCGTCCACCAGTAGGCGTGTTCGACGGTGTCGCCGTAGCTCACCGTGCCATGGTTGGCGAGGATGATGATGTTCGTCTTGTGAACGAAGGGCAAGATCGTCGAGGCGAACTCTTCCCCGCCCGGCGTGGCGTATTTCGTGATCGGCACGTCGCCCAAGAAAACCTCGACCTCGGGCAGAACGCACTGGGGCACCGGTTCCCGGGCGATACCAAACGCCGTGGCGTGCGGCGGATGGCAGTGGACGACCGACTTGATCTCCGGCCGTGCCTTCATGATCGCCAGGTGCAGTTTGATCTCGCTGGTCCGCTTCCGCCGTCCCGAGATTTGGTTCCCTTCCATGTCCACCACGCAAAGATCATCCGGTTTCATGAACCCCTTGCAGATTTGCGTGGGCGTACACACGACCTCCTTGTCGCTGATGCGGTAGCTGATGTTGCCGTCGTTGGCCGCGGCAAAACCCCTCTTGTAGAGGCGATCGCCGATTTCGCAGATTTCCTGCTTGATTTTGTGAAGGTTGACCATCGCGTAGTTCTCGCTGATTTCAGGCGGGCCGGGAAACGGATCGAGGCTTGGAAGTTGGGATCAGGCGTCCCGGTCCAAGACGCGCGACCCGAAAATCCAAGGATATCTCCGTTTTCCGCTGCCTACTTTTCCGGGTTGTCTGGCTGGATATTCACGGTATCGAGGATCGCCGCGCAGTAGGCGTCGATCGGTTTGACCTGGGGATGGAACGGCTGGGCGGCCTCGCGGCCCTCGCTGAACGCCACGCGCGAGCCCACGCCTGCCCCCAGTTCGTCGTAGAGCGTCAGTTCTTCCGCCGGCGCACCGCCTTGGCCGGTCAAATCCGCCAGGGAAAGCGGCACGACCAGCTTGAACCGTCCACCAGCCAGGCTGGGGTGCCACCGGTTCAACGTCACCGTGCCGATGATCTCGCCGATCCGCATCTCGCCGTTTTCCTTTCCAAGCTCACGCCAAACGCTTCTGAAACACCTCGGGACACGGCCTTGGTCCTACGCGGAGGAACTGGAGGGCCATCTGTTTGATGACCAAAAACCCCGCCGCGGTCGGGTCGACCACCAATACGTTGGCGCCCACGCTCTCGGTTTCGGCGGCGACGCGATCGGCCCGCGCGCCGAGCACCGCGCGCACGCCCTCGCGGCGGTTGGCCAGGCAGATGGCGGGCGCCGGATGGTCCGTCATCAGGATGGCCATCGTGGCGCCGGACTGAACCTCGTCGGCGACCTGGTCAATGGCTCGAATCAAGCAATCGTGGCGACGGGGTTCGACATCGTATCCTTCCCGACGCAGGGCGTTTTCCAGCGGTTCCGAATCGTAACGCGAGGCCGCAACCGCCAGCACCGCGCGGACCGTCCGGCCCGTCGCCTGACTCGACTGCCCAAACACCAGCGCGATCCGATGTTCCTGGAGCAGGTCGCGGACCGCCGGCGTCACGACCGCTCCGCATGGAACCACGAGGCGGCGCACCCCCTCCACCCGTTCCGGAAGATCGGCCAACGTCACGACCCGGCGATTCAACATCAGGCCGTCCTCGCTCGCCGCGACCGGGGCGGCGGTCTTGGCCTCGGGGGCGGGCAGCGGCGAGGGATTGGCCACCGCGTACCCCATCCGGGCAAGCACGTCGCGCACCACGCGCTCGATGGTTTCGGCCAGGTCGCTCATCAATCCACGATCCCAATCACCGACCAGCGGACCGGGGTCGTCTCGCTCCGCAGCAGTTGCTGGGTGCCCTTGCCGTCGCTGGAAACAATCACCACTTCGCCCGTTCCGGCCCCTAGCGCGTCCACCGCCAGGATCGGATCGCCGTCGGGCGAGCGACCGTCCGGGCCGTAGGGCTGCACCACCAGCAGCTTCCAGCCCTGCATCGACGGGTGCTTGACCGTCGCGGTGGCGGTTCCAAGAACACGGCCGGTTTGCATGGCTTAAACTCTTGGCGGAAGGCTGTGCCGGCTATTTGCCCAAAATCCGCAATTGATCGATAATCGAGCACCGCCGTTCGCGCGTGAACGTAAGCGGCGTCGTCACCCCTTCGCCCGTCGGCCCGGCGATCGAAAACGAACAATACCCTTCGCCCCCTAGTCCGAGGCCGGCCATGCACGGGCCGTTCTTGATGAACAAGGTGGTCTCCAACGCCTTGCCCATCTTCGTCATGTTCACCACGCTTGTCGAATGGATGATTGCCGTGTGCTTGAACCCGTGCTCGCTCTTGCGGGCCATTTCGATGGCCTCGTCCACGTCCTTCGCCCGGACAAAGGGCAAAAACGGCATCATCTGTTCGACGTAGACGAAGGGGTTCGATTCGTCGGTCTCGCCGAAGATGACTTCGACGTCGGGCGAGATCGTCTTGCCGATCCCTCGGGCGAGCACGGCGGCGTCCTTGCCGAGGAAATCGCGGTGGGGGACCTCGTGCTTGTGGTCGCCCTCGCCGACCGTCGTGATGGCGGCCTTGGTCAGCGCGTCGACCTCCTTGGCGTTGAGGCGAACCGCCCCCGCCCGCTCCATCGCCGCCATCATCTTGTCGAAAACCTGGTCGACGACGAAGACTTGCTTTTCGGCGATGCAAAGGAGATTGTTGTCGTAGCCGCAGCCCTTGATGATCGAGCGGGCGGCGCGGTCCAGGTCGGCGGTTTCATCGACGACCACCGGCGGATTGCCAGGCCCGGCCACCACCGCCCGCTTCGCTTGCTGCATCGCCGCCCGAGCCACCCCCGGGCCCCCGGTCACGCACAACAGGGCGATGTCGCGGTGCTTGAAAATGGCGTTGGCGGTCTCCAGGGTAGGCTCGACGATCACACACATCAGATTGTCGATGCCCAGGTCGCGGTAGATCGCCTCGTTGAAACGGCGGATCCCTTCGGCCGCCACCTTCTTGCCGCTGGGGTGCGGATTGAACACCACCGTATTGCCCGCGGCGATCATGCTGATGGCGTTGCCCGTGGCCGTGGGCAGCGAATGGGTCACCGGCGTGATCGCGCCGATGACGCCGAAGGGGGCGTGCTCGATCACGGCCAGGCCGTGGTCGCCGCTAAAGACCTCGCTGCGAAGGAACTCGACGCCAGGGGCCCGCTCGCCCAGCGTCCGCAATTTGTCGATCTTGTGCACCAGGCGGCCGATCTTGGTCTCTTCCATCTCCATGGTGCCCAGCTCGACGCACTGCTCGATGGCGATCCGTCGGATGTGGTCGATGATCCGCTTGCGCTCTTCGAGCGTCCGCCGCGAGAGCTGCTCGTAGGCTTCCTTGGCCGCGGCCACCGCTTCGTCAGGGCAGGTGAACAGCCCGAAGCGGCCTGTCTTCGCCGGCGCCGACGCGATCGCCGGACCGGCCCCGTTGCCGCTGATCCGCTGAAGCACCTCTTCCACAACGCTCCGAATGAAAGCTTCGTTGACTTGCATGGCTGATTGGCCTTGTTGAATCGCGAATTCACCAGGGTGCGATCCGTCGCCTTCGATGGACTTGAGGCCCAGGCCGCAAAGCCCGGTTGCTTAGCTGACGCCCGGCCTCGGAACTACTCCTTCTTCGCGTACACGCATTGCTGGTCCACGTGGATCGAATCGACAATGCCGATGATCACGGTATCGACGGGCAGGTTTTTGGTTTCGGGGGTCAAGCGGGCGCTGGAGCCTTGGGTGATGAGGACCAATTCGCCTTCGCCGGCGCCGACGGTGTCGACGGCGACGAACGTCCGGCCCGCCGATTTCAGTCCGCGCCGCGACTCGTCGAGCCGGTAAGGCTCCACCACCAGGAGCTTGTGGCCCACCATCGCGGCCGTCTTCTGCGTCGAAACCAGCGAGCCGGTGACCTTGGCGACGAACATGCCCCTAGCCCTCCAAGAGTTGCTTGGCCAAGCGGGCGACGATCAGCTCCTCGTTCGTCGGGACGACCCAAATCCGCACGCGGCTCGCGGCCGCGTGGATCGGCGCCTCGCTCCGCGTTTGGTCGTTGGCCGCGGGATCGAGGACGATGCCGAGTTCCTCGAGGTTGCGGAGGACCATGGCGCGGAACGCGGCCTGATTCTCGCCGATGCCGCCGGTGAAGACGATCACGTCGGCCCCGCCCAGCTCGACCAGATACGCGCCGAGGTAGTGCCTCACGTGGGAAGCAAAAACCTCCAGGGCGAGTTTCGCCCGTTCGTGGCCCTTTTCGGCGGCCTCGGTCAGGTCGCGAACGTCGCCGCTCAATCCGCTCAACCCCAATAGCCCGCACTGCGAGGCCAGCATTTCGAGCACCTCGTCCAGCGACTTGCCGGTCAGTTTCATCACCAACGGCAAGGCATAGGGATCGAAATCGCCCGCCCGATTGTTATGCGGAAGCCCCGACTGGGCGCTGGTGCCGAAACTATTGGCCACGCTCTTTCCGCCGCGGATCGCGCAGAGCGAACTCGACCCACCCAGGTGGCACGAAATGACGCGCAAGTCGTCCCGCTTGAGCAGTTGGGCAATCCGCGTGGCGATGTAGCGGTGGCTGGCTCCATGATAGCCCCAGCGGCGCACGAGCCCTTGTTCCGCCCACTCCAAGGGGACCGCGTAGAGCCGGTTGCGGTCGGGGATGGTGCGGTGGAAGTCGGTCTCGAACGCTGCCACCAGGGGGATCTGGGGCATTTTTTCGCTCAACAAGCGCATGGCGCGGATGTAGGGCGGATTGTGGGCGGGGGCGGCCCAGGCCACTTCTTCCATGGCCGCGAGGACCTCCGGCGTCACCCGCTGCACCCCGTCCACCCGGCCGCCAAACACCGCCTTGAACCCGATCGCCGAAACCTCGCTCGTGTCCTTGATGCAACCAAACTCGGGATCGGTCAACTGGGCCAGGCACTGGCGCACGGCCTCGGCATGGTCGGGCACGCGAAGCAGTTTTTCCTGTTTCCTGCCGCCGATGGTGACGACGCAGCGGCTTTCGGGCGATCCGATCCGTTCGATGCCGCCGCGGGCAAGCTGCGATTCGTCCTCCATGTCGAGGAGCTGATACTTGAAGCTCGTCGAGCCGAGGTTCGCTACGAGGATTTTCACGGCTTCCTTCTCCTAGGGCTTGCGGGCGGCGCGCGACCCGCCGCGCGGCGGCGGTCGAAGGCCGCTCGAGGGTCCTTCCTTCGGCGATCGGCTAGCTCAGGTAGGCCGCGATCACGCCGTCGGCGGGTCGGGGGATGATGTGGCTGGCCACGAGTTCGCCGACCTGGCTGGCGGCCTGGGCGCCCGCTTCGACCGCGGCGCGGACGCTCCCCACGTCGCCGCGGACCACCGTGGTGACCAGCCCGCCGCCAATCTGAATCCGCTTGACAACGACCACGTTGGCCGCCTTGGCCATCGCGTCGGTGGCCTGGACCAGCGCGACCAGGCCCTTGGTTTCCAAAAGTCCAATGGCGTCTTGCATAGTGATGGGTTCCCTTGTTTGCGTTGTTTTGGTGGTGTTCGGTTTTCGAGGCGGCATCGCCTTGGCTCCCTGAGCCTCTCCCCGAAACGCAAGGGGAGTCGAGGTCGGTCAGTCGGTCTTGCCCGACTTGCCGGTGGCCGGCAGCACGACGTCGATGTCGCCGTGCGGTCTGGGAATGACCTGCACGGAGACCACTTCGCCGATCCGCGCGCCCGCCGCGGCGCCCGCGTCGGTGGCGGCCTTCACGGCAGCCACGTCGCCGGTCAAAAAGACGCTCACCAGGCCGCTGCCCACCTTGTCCCAGCCGAGGAACTGGACGTTGGCCGCCTTCAATGCCGCGTCGGTGGCTTCAACCAAGGTCACGAATCCCTTGGTCTCAATCATCCCCAACGCTTCCATCGCTTTTGCCATGGGTCGATTCTCCTCACGGTTTGAACAATTCAACGCTTGTCGCATGATCGAGGTCCGCCGCGTTGCCTTCGTCGGTATCGAGATGGACCTCGAGCTTGATCTTTTCTTCGGCGCGGACGACGAGGTCTTCAAACGTCGTGGTGCACGAGGAGACGACGCGGAGATTCATCCGGTCGCCGGTTTTCACGCCGTAATAGGCCGCGTCGGCCGGACTCATGTGGACGTGCCGCTGGGCACGGATCGCGCCCTCCTTCAATTCCACCACGCCGGCCGGACCCACGAGCACGCAACCCGGCGTCCCGTCGATCTGCCCGCTCAAACGCACTGGCAGGTCGATGCCCAAGGAAATGCCATCGGTGAAGGCCAGCTCGACCTGGCTTCTCGGCCGGGTCGGACCGAGGATTCGCACCGTGGGAAGCATCCGCCGGCGGCTTGGCCCCACGACCATCACCGTCTCCTCGGCGGCGTAAAAGCCGTCCTGGTAGAGATTTTTCATCACCGTGAGCTTGCGGCCGGGGCCGAAGAGGATTTCCACGTGTTCGTCGGTCAGGTGGACGTGCCGCGCCGAGACGCTGACGACCAATTCCGGCTTGCCCGGCGGCCCGCCCACTTGTTTCAGCACGATCTCGCGGACGATCCGCTCGATCGCGGCCCGATCAATCGTTGCGGCTGTGCTCATGGCTTCCCGTGGTTTCCTCTTCCGACACGACCACCTTTGTCCCGGCCTGCTCCAACGCCGCCTTCCATCGCTCCTCGATTCCCGCGTCGACCACCACCCAGTTCACCGCGCCCAATTCGCACAAGTGCGTCAAGCTGCGGTGCCCGAATTTCGAACTGTCGGCCACCACGATCACCTCGTCGGCCGCCCGCATCATCGCCCGCTCGGTCTCCACCAAAAGCAGGTTGTTGTTGTAAAACCCGTCCTCGTTCACCGCCGCCACGCTGAGGATCGTCTTGCGGACTCGAAGCGTGGCCAGCATCTTATCGGCGTAAGGTCCTAGGGCCACGCCGGTCCGCGGACACACGTTGCCGCCGATCCACACCAGGTCGCTTCGCGTGTCGGAGGCGAAAAGGTTCGCCACGGGCAGCGAATTGGTGACCACGTGCAGCGGACGCCCCACCAGTTGCCGCGCCACTTCGTAGGTCGTGCTTCCTCCGTCCAGCAGGATCGTGTCGCCGTCTTCAATCAGTTCCACCGTCTTTCGGGCGATGGCCCGCTTCTGCTCCCAACGATTAGGCTCGCTGGCGTCGAAGTGGGGCAACTTCGGCGCGATTCCCGTGTACAGCACGCCACCATGAATCCTGCTGGCAGCGCCCTGCTCTTCCAACAGCCCGACATCGCGGCGGATCGTGGCCTCGGAAACCGACAGCGCCCGCGCCAGCTCCGGCAACGGAGCGAATCCGCGCAAGCGGACCAACTCCAGCAACTGTTGTCGCCTCTGGTTGGCTAACATGAAAATCTAGCTCGTTGGCGCAAGCTTTTCCATCCGCGTCAAGTATGACTTGGGCATTGAAAGAAATCAAGCAACTGGCTGCGCGTTTTTGCAAATTTGCGGACAAAATGTCGCAACGATTAAAACATAATCACCAGGGGCACACTATATGTTAGTGGACAATGACTAGCCACAAGTGGTGGTGTTTATGAAAAGTCCATGACACCCCCCTCCCGAGAACGGGCCGTAACCCGCGCGCAACCGTGGAAAACTACTCTACAGCATGCCCGCATGTCGCGCGGAAATACCCACCGAAGATCCGAAGGCGACCGTCCACGCAAGCGCTCCGCCTGCCAGCGGCCGCTTTGGCAACGGCATGAACCCTTCGGCCACCTTGGGCCGTGAGGTTAGTTACAGCTTCCCGGGTGTTGCCGTAAGCCGTTGCGTCAAGGAAGCTCCTTGATCCTGATGTTGCGGAAGAGGAACGGTCCGCCGCCGGGGATTTCGGCCTGCAAGGCGATGTAGCCGCTGGGCGTCGTCACGCCATCGGCTTTCCAGGCTGGCTTGCCGTTGATGGCCAGTTCCGCCCTCGTGCCAACGACCGTTAGACGGAAGTGGTTCCACTCGCCGGGTTTGGCAAGGCCCACGCTTCGGGCAGTCTGCAATTCATTGACGTTTCCTTCCATGCCTTTGCGCAGGTTGGCTTGATAGGTTTTCGGCCAGGGGGCGCCGGGCGGCGGGTCCGATGCACGGAAAAAGATTCCGGAGTCCCAGTTGTCGTCTCGAAGGGCTTTCCATTCGATTTCAAGGACGAAGTTCCGATAAGGCCGCTCGCTGCGAACCAAACCATTGCCCGATTTCAAGAGGATGGCTCCATCCTCGACCACGGCCTCGCAGCCGATGACCTTCCAACCTGCCAGCGTCCGCCCATCAAAAAGGCTGACCCAGGACCCGCCCGAGCCATCGGACCCAGGCTCCGCCGCAAGGGCCAGGCAAGCCCAAAATCCCGAGAGGGCCAAGAGGACGGCCGAGCTGTTTTTCAACGACATCATCGCTATTCTCCGGAAAAAAGAGTGAAAGGACGGTCCTGTAACGCACGTGCTCATGGCGTGGGTCCGAAGTCTCGGTCGCCGCGGACCCGCCGCAGGGCCACGGCCGCCGCCTCGCGGACGCCGCTATCGGAGTCACTCACGGCCCGAACCAGGGCCGGTTCCGCCACCTTGGCGGCGGGCCCCAGGCGACCCAAGGCCCTCGCCGCATGGCGACGAACCAACGCATTGGCATGGCCGAGGGCTTCGATCAGCGCGGTGACCGCGGGGGGACCGATCCAGCCTAAAGCCTCGACAGCCTGGATTTTCGTCTGCTCCTCGGCCGTGGCAATAGCATTTTGCAATAGAGGGACAGCGTCAAGTCCCACTCGCCCCATAGCCTGGGCCGCCGCCCGCCGGGTGTCCGCATCCGCGTGGCCGAGGGCGGCCACCAGGGTTGGCGCCACCGGAGCCTCGCTGGCCGCCAACTCGCCCAGCACTGAGGCAGCCCCGCACGCAATCGAACTCTTCGGATTTCGGAGCATGGCCTCGAGGGTTGCCAGGGCCTTGGGATGCCGCTCGATCCGCCAGAGGGCCTCAGCGGCGGCGGCCCGAACCGCCGGTTCCTCGTCGCCAAGAAGCTTCACGAGCCTGGAAATAGCGTCCGCCGTGAGATGCGACGCGATGGAATGCGTCGCATCTTTCTGGATCGAGGGGTTGGGCGATGCGATGCAGCCCAACGCCGTGGCCGCGTTGCGTCGCACGGAGACATGGTTTGACGACAGGGTTTGCACCAAGAGCGGGACGGCGCTGGCGGCTGGCGGACCGATCCGCCCCAACGCCCAAGCCGCCCCGCCGCGAACGTATTCATGTTCCTCGCGGTTGGCCAGGATGCGCTCCAGGGCGGTTACGGCAGGGGCTGCGTCGGGTCCCATCCGTCCCAGGGCATACGTCGCCTGCCAACGGACCCAATAGTCTTTGTCGCTTAACACCTCGGCCCATTGCACGGCCGTCTTGCCGCGGTAGGTGGCGAGGGGAGCGGCTGCCGGCGTCTTGCCGCGGGCAGATGGTCGATCGTCCGCGCGATGAGACGGTCCGGACCCTTGTTCCGTGCCCGGCCGCCAGCCGGTGTCGTGTCGGGCGGTCCCGACATCGCTGGCGGTCGACGCAAGAACCACAACCAGGACTGTCAAGCCAGGCCGCTTCTTCGACGTCGCCATGGTGGATTTCCAATTCTCACCGGTACGACTTCCATCGCCGCGGGCGTGTCTTGTAAGCGATCCGATCATTGGCCATTCGATGTTTCGCTTTGACCTGTTCCGACTCCCATTTCTTAACGGGTTTTGTTTCAGACGGGAAGACGGTGTCCATGGTGCTTTTGCGGTGTCGAGGGTCAGGGGAACGGAAAATCCTCGACTCGGCTCCGAGGCGGGGGCGCTGCATCGGGCGAGGAATCGAGGCCCGCAACGGCCGTTATACTCCGCGCGGCCGAATATGAGTCCTTCTTATTCGAGAAACGTCTCATTTCAACGCCCGCGGACCATTAAGGCCCGTTGACGGGCCTTGGCCGCCGTAGGCGGTCTAAGGCCCGGCGTTTCACGCCGGGTCGCGGTGTCGATCCCAGGGCGAACCTCAAGCCCCGTTCACGGGGCTTCTCGCTGCCTTCGTGATTTGCGGGCGAGACGCCCGCGCTGCGAGATTCGCGGACGGCGTTTAGGCCGATTCCTCTTTGGAGCGCAGGCATCTTGCCCGCATTGGTCATGGCGGGCGTTGCGGGCGGCGTTCAGGCCGTTTCCTCACCCTCCGCAACCCGTTCGAGCGGCTCCGCCAACGGGATCGGTAGGCTCCAAGCCGTCCCAGCGAGAAGGCCCGTCAACGGGCCTCGCGCCGTGGCGTTGGTCCACGGATACCCGGCATGAATGCCGGGCCGAAGACCGCCCGCGGCGGCCAACGCCCGCAGGCGGGCGTCTTCGCACAACCTCTTGCCGGCGATCCTCGCGCTATTTTGCGCGCGGCCGAGAATGAGTCCTTTTCGCATGAAAAACACATGTCATCTCGACGCGTGAGGAGTATAAAGCGAGGGGGCGCGAACACTGGCGGAAGCTGGGCTTTTTTTGATGCTCGCCGGATTGTCGCCTGTTTTTGACGGCTTTGAGGCGTCAAACCTTCTGGGCCTTGACGGACCCCGAAATGGGGCCTAGGATGCAACAGTACTCCCGTCCCATTGCAGTGAGAGCGTTGATGTCCCAGGTTTCTCAAGGCAGCGATTTGGTGCATGGCAGTCTGGCACTGGAAGAGGAGAATCTGACCACCGAGGCGCCGCGTTCGATGGACTTGCCGCGGATCGAACGGGCGGTGCGGGAGATTCTATTGGCGGTGGGCGAGGATCCGGATCGGGAGGGATTGCGCGAGACTCCCGCCCGCGTCGCCCGAATGTACGCCGAACTATTCAGCGGCTTGCACGAAGACCCCCGCGAGCACGTCCGGAAGTTCTTCACGGAGAAGTACGACGAGGTCGTGCTCGTGACCGACATCAGCTTCGAGAGCATGTGCGAGCACCACATGATGCCTTTCATGGGCAAGGCGCACATTGGCTACCTGCCCGACGGGCGGGTCATCGGTTTGAGCAAGTTGGCTCGGGTGGTCGAGGTCGTGGCGCGCCGGCCGCAGGTGCAAGAGCGGATGACCGAGACGATCGCCGATTTGTTGCTTGAAGAGCTTCGGGCGAAGGGCGTGGCGGTGGTGATCGAGGCGGTCCACACCTGCATGACGGTCCGCGGCGTGCGCAAGCCCGGTTGCGTTTGCGTCACGTCGGCCATGAAAGGGGCGTTCCGCACCAATCCTTCGACGCGCGCGGAGATCATGACCCTCATCTACGGCAATCGTCGCTGAAATGGCCCTGTCGGACCACGACCGCGTGAGGATCCAGGAAGACCTGCGAGGGCTGATCGACGGCGACGCGCGCTGCGACGACGTGTTTTGCCAGCTCTATGCGTCGGACGGGAGCATCTTCGAGATCAAGCCGCTGGGCGTGATCCGCCCGAGGTCCCTCGCCGACGTGGTCGCGGCCGTACAGTACGCCGGCGAAAAGGAGGTTCCGATCCACGCGCGTGGGGCGGGGACGGGTCTGGCGGGCGAGTCGCTCGGTCCCGGTCTGGTGATGGATTTCTCCCGCCATCTGGCGCGGGTCAAATACACGCAAGACGCCGCCGTGCGCATCCAGCCCGGTCTCGGCTGCGAACGGCTCAACGCCCATCTCCGCCCCTTCCGCCGGTTCTTTGGCCCTGGCGCCGGAAGCCGCAACATGAGCACCATGGGCGGGCTGATTGCGCTGGACGGAGCGGGAAGCCGCTGGCTGAAATACGGGACGGCCGGCCAGCACGTGGTCTCAATGCAGGTCGTGCTTGCCGACGGCCACGTGATCGAGGCTGGCCGCGAGCCTTTGGTGAATGGGAAAAGCAACGATCCCGACCCTCGAAAACGCGAACTTATCGACCGATTGGCAAGCCTGCTGGCCAGTCACGCGGAGTCGATTCGCCGCAACCAGCCGAAATCGCCGGTGAATCGTTGCGGATACCGCGTGGCGGGAGTGTTGGGCGACGATTGGCTGGATTTGGCGCGTCTGATTACGGGTTCGGAAGGGACCTTGGCGCTGATCACCGAGGCGGTGGTCGCGACCCAACCGTTGCCGCGGGCCCGCGGCGTGGCGCTGTTGCTCTTCGACAGCTTGGAAAAGGCCGCCCGCGCGGTCCTGGAAATCCTTCCCTTGCGCCCCTGCGCCTGCGACCTGATGGATCGCCGTCATCTCAGCCTCGCCCGCGAAACCGAGATTCGCTTCGAGCTTCTCATTCCGGCCGACACCGAGGCGGCTCTCCTTGTCGAGTACGACGGCGAGTCGTTGCTCGACGTGCGCCGCCGCGTGCGGGAGTTGTTGGCGGAAATCCACGCGCGGCGGCGGCTTTCGTTCGCCGCGCGCCTGGCGTTCGAGGCGGAAGAGGTGGAGCTGTTTTGGCATCTCGCCCATCGGATTACGCCCGCCCTCTACCGAAGCAAAAGCGCGACGCGGCCGGTCCCGGTGATCGAGGACGTCGCCGTTCCCACCGAACTGCTTCCCGAGTTTCTCGTCCGCGTGCAGAACGTGTTGAAACGGCATCAGATAATCGCGGCGACGTACGCGCACGCCGGGCAGGGGCAACTCCACATCCAGCCGTTTCTGAATCTTGCGTCGTCCGAGGACGTGGAGAAGATCCAACGGGTGGCGGAGGACTTGTACGAGGAGGTGTTTCAGGCCGGCGGCACGGTGAGCGCGGAGCACGCCTGCGGGCTGAGCCGGACGCCGTTCGTGCGCCGCCAGTGCGGCGAATTGTATGAGCTGTTCCGCCAGATCAAGCAAACCTTCGACCCGAGAAACATTTTCAATCCGGGCAAGATCGTCGGCGATGAAGAAGGTCGATTAACGCGCCACCTGCGTCCGCCGATTGTTTCGTCGCCCGGCCTTCCCGCCCCCGAGTCGCCCCGCGCCGACGAACCGACCTCGCTGCGGAGCCTGCTGGAAATCCAACTGGGTTGGGATCCGAACCAGGTGATCGACATCGTGCGGGCGTGCAATGGCTGCGGCGACTGCCGCACGCAGGCGGCTGGGTGGCGGATGTGTCCGATCTTTCGATGCTTGCCCTCGGAAGAGGCCTCGCCCCGCGCCAAGGCCAATTTGATCCGCGGCGTGCTCACCGGACAGCTTCCCCTGACGAGTCTCTCCAGCGAGGCGTTCAAGAGCGTGGCCGATCTCTGCGTCAACTGCCATGCGTGCGCCCTGGAGTGCCCCGCCAGGGTCGATATCCCGAAACTCATGCTGCAAGGCAAGGCGGCCCATGTCGCGGCCAACGGCTTGAGTCTGTCGGACTGGATCATGTTGCGTCTGGATTGGCTTTGCCGGATTGGCTGCCGCATGCCCACGCTGGCCAACTGGGCCTTGCGCAACCGCCAGTCGCGGTGGTTGCTCGACCGGCTCTTGGGTATTGCGCAGGGGAGGAAGCTGCCGCCGCTGTCGCCGCGTCCCTTCCTGCACTGGGCCGCGCGGCGGAGGATTATCCGCCCTAGCCGTCGGTCAGGCCGCAAGGTTGCCTATTTCGTGGATTTGTACGCCAACTATTTCGACCCGCAGTTGGGCCGGGCCTTGGTCGCGGTCCTCGAACACAACGGCGTGGCGGTCTACGTTCCGCCCGAGCAAGTCCAGGGGGGCATGGCCGCCGTGTCGTCCGGGGCGATGGACATCGCCCGGCGGTTGGCCGCCCGAAACGTCAAGGTCCTCGCCGAGGCCGTGCGCCAAGGCTATCACGTCGTGGCCACGGAACCTTCGGCCGCGCTGTGCCTGGCGCGGGAGTATCCCAACCTTCTGGACGACGAAGAGACTCGCCTGGTCGCGCAGAACACCTTCGACGCCTGCGACTACCTTTGGAGGATGCATACCCAAGGCCAGCTCCAACTCGACTTCGAACCGATTTCGGCGGCCCTGGGATATCACATGCCCTGCCGGTTGAAGGCCCTGAAGGTAGGCTCGCCAGGCGAGAATTTGCTCCGCCTGGTGCCTGGATTGAATGTCTTGAGGTTGGAGGAGGGGTGCTCGGGCATGGCGGGCACGTTCGGGCTGAAACGGGAGAACTATCGGACCAGCCTTCGCGCCGGCTGGAACCTCATCCGCGCGATACGCAACCCCAATCTCCAGGCGGGAACGACCGAGTGCAGCGCCTGTAAAATCCAAATGGAGCAGGGCGCCAACAAGCCCACCATCCATCCCATCAAGCTCTTGGCCATGGCCTACGGCCTGATGCCGGAAGTGTGGCCGATGTTCGCTTCCCCAGGCAAGGAGGCCGTCACGCCGTGAGGGTGCATGTGCGACTCTTTGCCGCGATGCGTCAAGCCGTGGGCGGCGGGGCGATCGACGTTGAACTCCCCGACGGAGCGACCGTCGCCGAGCTGCGCGACCGTTTGGCAACCCAACTGCCCGCACTGGCCGGGCTGATCCGCCACGCGATGTTCGCCATCGACGCCCAGTATGTGTCGCTCGACGCCGCGCTTCACCCCGGCGCCGACGTGGCTTGCATCCCGCCTGTGAGCGGAGGATAAAAAAGTTACTGCCGTCGAAGTCTCGGGCCATGACTGAATTGACGCAAAATCCGATCGATGTCAACGCCGTGCTCGGACGGGTCGCCTCGCGGAATGCGGGGGCGGTGGTGCTTTTTCTGGGGACGGTAAGGGAAATGACCGAGGGCCGCCGCACGACGCGTTTGACCTACGAGAGCTACCCCGAGATGGCCCTTCGCACGCTGGCCGACCTCGAGGCCGAGGCCACTCGGCGATGGTCGCTCCGCGGATGCGCGATCGTGCACCGCTTGGGCGACCTGGCTATCGGAGAAATCAGCGTGGCGATTGCCGCGAGCGCTCCCCATCGTGAAGCGGCCTTCGAGGCTGCCCGATGGCTCATCGACCGCATCAAACAAGTGGTTCCCATCTGGAAGCAAGAACATTGGGCGGACGGCGTTGACGCCTGGGTCCATCCGGAGTTCGACACGGCCTCGGAGGCAAAAGACGCATGACCTCGGCCACCGATTCCGGCGTTCTCGTCGATTCCCACGGCCGCGTCCATACGGACCTGCGGGTCTCGGTGACCGACCGCTGCAACATCCGTTGCCAGTATTGCATGCCGGCCGAGGGCGTCGTCTTCAAGCCGCACGACGCCATCCTCACTTTCGAGGAGATCGAGCGGGCCGTCCGCGTCGCGGCTTCGCTGGGAGTGCGGAAGGTTCGCTTGACGGGCGGGGAACCGCTGGTGCGGCGTGGCATTTGCCAACTGGTTCGGATGGTGGCGAGGATACCAGGCATCGAAGACCTGGCCATGACCACCAATGGCGTGCTGTTGGCCGATTTTGCGGACGAGCTGAAGAGGGCGGGGTTGCAGCGGCTCAATATCAGCCTCGACACGGTCTGCCGCGAGAAGTTCCGCGAGATTGCCCGCCGCGATGTCTTGCCGCGCGTGCTGCGAGGAATCGCCGCGGCCCGCTGCGCGGGCTTTGAGCACATCAAATTGAATGCCGTGGCCTTGCGCGGTCAAAGCGAAGACGACGTCGTGCCGTTGGCGCGGTTCGCCCGAGAACAAGGGCTGGAACTCCGCTTCATCGAGTTCATGCCCCTCGACGGCGCCAATCGCTGGCAGAACGCCAGCGTCCTGCCCGCCGAGGAGATTCTTCGTCTGCTTGCCGAAGGGATCGGTCCGCTGGAGCCAATTCCCGAGTCCGAGGCGCGCGGGCTGGCCACGGAGTACCGATTTGCGGACGGCATCGGCCGCGTCGGGGTGATTGCCTCGGTGAGCGAACCGTTTTGCGGCCAGTGCGGCCGGATCCGCCTCACCGCCGAAGGAATGCTCCGCAACTGCCTCTTTTCCAAACAAGAGTGGGACCTCCGCGGCGTGCTCCGCGGCGGAGGCGGCGACGAACTGTTGATCGAGCTGTTCCGCGCCGCGATCGGCGCCAAACGTCGCGCCCGCGGCGGCGACGACGGCCAATTCGCTCGGCCGTCGCGCGCGATGCATCAGATTGGTGGATGACGTTGGAGGAATCGCGTGTCGGCGTCAGCCAAACCGTGGTACCATCAAGGGCTTCAGTTCCAGTGCGTGGGGTGCGGTCGATGTTGCACGGGCGACCCAGGCTATGTTTGGGTCAATGAAGAGGAGATCGCCGCCCTGGCCGCCGCGTTCGAGATGAGCCGCGAGGAGTTCGAGGCGTTGTTCGTCCGTTCGGTCGGCGAGCGGACGAGCCTGGTGGAGATGTCCAACGGCGACTGCGTGTTTTTCGACGGGGAGACCCGCCGCTGTCGGGTCTATGCCCTCCGGCCAAGGCAGTGCCGCACCTGGCCGTTCTGGCAATCCAACGTCCGCTCGGGTTACGCTTGGCAACAGACGTGCCGCGTCTGTCCTGGCAGCGGCCGCGGCCCGGTTGTTCCCCTGGAGACCATCGAGCGACTGATCGCGGTGATTCGCATTTGATCGCTTCCCGCTCGCGCCCCCTTCCAGATTCCGCCGCGTCACGGCGATCCCTCCGACCTGGGGATAGAAGGGGGGCTGCCGCCGAATTACACTGGAATGGTGCGGAGGGCCGTCCCATGGTATCCGATGTCGTTCTTGTCACTGGCGGCGCGGGCTTCATCGGCAGCAACTTCGTTCGCATGTGCCTGGCCGATGGCCAGTCCAGTCTGAGACGCCTGATCAATCTTGATAAGCTCACTTATGCTGGGAACCTCGACTCGCTGGCCGGGTGTCTGGAGGATCCGCGGCACGTGTTTGTTCAAGGCGACATTGGCGATGGGCCGCTGGTGACCCGGCTTTTGGCCGAGCATCGGCCCCGGGCCGTGATCAATTTCGCCGCCGAATCGCACGTCGACCGGTCGATCGACGGTCCCGCCGCCTTCGTCGAGACGAACGTCGTCGGCACGTTTCGGCTCTTGGAGGCCGCCCGACGCTATTGGGTCGATCTCCCCGAGCCGGAACGCTCCAGTTTTCGCTTTCTTCATGTCTCGACCGACGAGGTGTACGGGTCCCTGGGACCGGAAGGAAAGTTCACCGAAACCACGCCCTATGCCCCCAATTCTCCCTACTCGGCGTCCAAGGCGGCCAGCGATCATTTCGTCCGGGCATATCACCACACCTACGGTCTGCCCGTGCTGATCACCAATTGCTCGAACAACTACGGCCCCTACCAGTTTCCCGAAAAACTCATTCCACTGATGATCCTCAACGCCCTGGAAGGCAAGCCCCTGCCTGTTTATGGCGACGGCCAGCAGGTCCGCGATTGGTTGTACGTCGAGGACCATTGCCGGGCCATCGCCACGGTGCTGGCGCGGGGCGAGCCTGGCCAGGTTTACAATATCGGCGGCAACTGCGAGCGGGCCAACCTCGACGTCGTGCGAACCATTTGCTCCCTGGTCGATGAACTTCGTCCTGGGTTGCCTCATGCCCCGTGCTCGTCGCTGATCACCTTCGTCAAGGATCGGCCTGGCCACGATCGACGCTACGCGATCGACGCGACGAAGATCCAGCGGGAACTCGGCTGGCGACCGCGGGAAGACTTCGCCTCGGGGATGCGCCGCACCGTGGCCTGGTACTTCGACAACTTGCCTTGGGTCGAGCGGATCACCTCGGGCAAGTACCAACGAGAGCGCCTGGGGCTGATGCGCGGGGCGTGAGGAGAAAAACGGTTTCGGCCGAGGCTCGCCATCCCGGCCGCTCGACGCGTTTTCTCGTCGCGCGCCTTGGGTCCGATTTCGCAGACGTTTGAGCAGACCTTCCCTTTCGGCCTCCGGAGATTACAGCGGACGTCAACCATGAGCAGCACCCAACACGTCAAGAAGGGAATCATTCTTGCTGGCGGGGCGGGGACGCGGCTTCACCCCGTCACCCGAGCGGTGAGCAAACAGTTGCTCCCCATCTACGACAAGCCGATGATCTACTATCCCCTGTCGACCCTGATGTTGGCCGGCATTCGCGACATCCTCCTCATCTCCACGCCCGAGGACATCGGCTGTTTCCAGCGACTGCTCGGCGACGGCAGCCACCTGGGATTGACCATCCGCCATGCCGTGCAGCCGAAGCCGGAAGGGCTTGCCCAGGCATTCATTATCGGCCGCGAGTTTGTCGGCGACGATTCGGTGGCGATGGTGCTGGGCGACAACATCTTCTACGGCCAGGGGTTCCAGGGAATGCTCCAGCGCGTGGCTTCGCGAACCTCCGGGGCCACCGTCTTCGCCTATCCGGTCAAGGATCCCCAGCGCTACGGAGTGGTGGAACTCGACCGGGACGGCCGGCCGTTGTCGATCGTGGAGAAGCCCCGCGAGCCGAAATCGAATCTGGCCGTCACGGGGCTTTATTTTTACGACCACCAGGTCGTCGAGATCGCCGCGGCCCTTCGGCCTTCGGCCCGCGGCGAACTGGAAATCACCGACGTCAATCGCGTCTATCTCGAGCGGGGACAGCTCGCGGTCGAGGTGTTCGGCCGCGGCTTCGCCTGGCTCGACACCGGCACGCACGAATCGCTCCTCCAGGCCGCCAACTTCGTCCAAACGATCGAACATCGGCAAGGCCTGAAAATCGCCTGCGTCGAGGAGATCGCCCTCCGCAAAGGCTTCATCGATCGCCAGCAGTTCCTACGCCTCGCCCAGAGCCAGAAAAACACGTACGGCGAGTATCTCTTGAACCTCCTCGACTCGCCCGGGGGACTGGACGGCTTGGGCCTCGGGCCGGGATAATGCGGGGTGGCCGCTGAAAGTCTGGCGTGCTTCACCGGGCTCGCCGCGGGGCTAATCGCCGCCGTTTGCCCCCAAGGCAAGCCTCCCGGCACGCTTGCCGGCAAGCAGACACGCGCGGCGCGCGGGATTCGCGGGGGTGGTTGTCCGATCGCTTTTTGTGAGGAGGCAAAGCCGATGTGTCGTCCCAAGGCGAAGCTGTTTGCGGTTCCCGTTCTCGTCGGGCTGAGTTTTCTCCTAGCGAATCATCCCGCGGAGGTCGCGGCCGTGCCCGCCCTGCCGCAACCGGTTCTCCAGCCGCCGGTCGAAGCCAACGAGTTGGGTTTCGAGGAAATGGTGTTCGTCAAGCGCAGGCCGTACTCTTCGGATCACTACTATACGGACATCGACAACGGCACCAGCCCGGATCGCTTCGATCCCCGCAACGGCATCTACGTCTTCAACCTCCGCACCCGCAAGGAGCGGCCGGTGGTCACCGCGGCCGATTTGCCTGGCGGCAAGGGGTTCATCGGGACGATCAGCCTGTCGTTTGACGCCCGAAAGGTCCTCTTCGACTTCCGCCAGGATCCCAGTTCGGGCTTTCGGATTTGGGAGGTGGGGATCGACGGCAAGGGCCTGCGCCAGGTCTCCTTCCCGCCGCCGGACGAGGCCGAGAAAGCGGCCCGCTGGCGCCCGGGCTGGCCTACCGACGACATCCACCCCTGCTATTTGCCCGACGGCAAGATCATCTTCTCTTCCACCCGCTGCGAGCACACGATCCTCTGCGGCGGGTCGGGGGCGCTGGTGGCGCCGGGGTTGCACCGGATGAACGCCGACGGCTCCCACGTCGAGCAACTCACGCGCAGCCCGGTGAGCGAGTTCTGCCCCGTCGTGCTCGACGATGGCCGCGTGATGTATCACCGCTGGGAGTATGTGGACCGAGGCGCCCGGGTGAGCAAGACGATCTGGACGATGAACCCCGACGGCACCCGGCCCGAGGAACTCTTTGGCCTGGCCGACGACGCCACGCCCGTCTACATGTATCCGCGGCCGCTGCCTGGCGGCAACCACCGCCTGGTGTGCGTGGGCACGTGCCACTTCCCGCAAGGCGGTTGCCTCGGTTCGATCCTCCTGATCGACTACGGCAAGGGAATTCGCGTGCCGGGACCCGATCCGAACGAAACGGGCTACGTGCAATACGACGACCGATACCCCGTGGCCAACGTCACGCCCCATGTCTT
>Ga0209101_1000788_pt1 | contig 25480 bp, 17 predicted proteins | sample ConPoolayeCmetaG_FD_185481 | JGI IMG/M metagenome (GOLD analysis project Ga0209101, IMG submission 185481) | Hot spring microbial mat communities from California, USA to study Microbial Dark Matter (Phase II) - Cone Pool mat layer C metaG... ...
GACCATGCCCAGTGCAGGTCGCCTGCTGCTGACGTTGGAAGACGCCTTGCGGGTAGCTGCCCACGAGAGCCGGGAGTACCAGGCTCAGAAGGAGGCGGTGTACCGCGCGGCGCTCCAGCTAGACTTGGAGCGGGACGCCTTCCGGACGACCTGGGCGGGGGTGATGAAGACGCTGTTTCAGTCATCACTTCAGCGCGAGGTGGCTCTGGATGACAAGGGGCACACCGATTTTCAGACGGTTTCGGGTTTCGAAACTAATTTCGAACCAGGTCTGACCCAAAAGCTGAAAAGCGGGCTGAGTTTCACCGGCGCCCTGAGCGTCGATCTGGTAGCGCTGATGACGCAGGACCGTCTCTCGACGCGCGGCCTGATGGCGGATTTCAGTGCCACGCTGCCGCTGCTGCGCGGCGCCGGCGAATTCGTCGTCTCCGAACCGCTGACGCAGGCCGAGCGCAACGTCGTCTACGCCATCTACGATTTCGAGCGTTTCAAGCAGACCTTCGCCGTATCTGTGGCGGTGGAGTATTTGGCCGTCTTGCAGCAATACGACCAGGTGCGCAATGCCGAGGAGAACTATCGCAGCCTGGTGCGTTCTACACGGCGCGCCCAACGCCTGGCGCAGGCTGGTCGCCTGCCCGAAATCCAGGTCGATCAGGCTCGGCAGGATGAGCTGCGCGCCCGCCAGCGCTGGGTGGCGGCAGTGCAGCAGTATCGGCGGCGGTTGGACGCTTTCAAACTCACGCTGGGACTGCCGGCGGATGCCGATGTCGAGCTGGATCAGGCGGAACTCGACCGACTGCTGGAGCGAGTTCGGCGGATGTTCACAGTCGAGCCGGTGGACAGCGCACCGGCCACGACGCCGGCGGCCGACGCGCCCGTCGAGCTGGTGCCGCCGGGGGCCGGGTCGGCAGGACCCTATGAGCTGGACGCGTCTGAAGCGATTCGCACCGCCTTGCTTAACCGTTTGGACATGCGCGTAGCGCTCGGCCGCGTGACCGACGCGCAGCGCACGGTCGCGGTGGCAGCGGACCAGTTGCGGGCGGACCTGACGCTGCTGGGACGCGGGTCAGCAGGAGCGCGGCGGACACTGGCCAGCGTGTCGCAGACCGACGCCCGCATCCGACCGGACGAAGGCGTCTATTCCGCCTTGTTGACGATCGACCTGCCGCTGGAACGGACGCGCGAACGCAACACCTACCGCCTCAGCCTGATGGACTTCGAGCGCGCCGTGCGCGACGCGCAGGAACTGGAGGACCAGATCAAGCTGGCGGTGCGCGACCGACTCAGCGAATTGCTGGAGGCACGCGAGTCGGTCCGTATCCAAGCGGCGGCGCTGGCGGTCGCGCAGCGCCGCGTACAAAGTACCAACCTGTTTCTGGAGGCCGGACGGGCGGAGATCCGCGACGTGCTCGAAGCCCAAGATGCGCTGATTTCGGCGCAAAATGCCCTGACCAGCGCGCTGATCAGCTATCGGCTGGGGGAGTTGAGCTTGCAGCGCGACTTGGGCGTCCTGGAGGTCCACGCGCAGGGCTTGTGGCGCGAGTACCTGCCGCCGGCCGCTTCGCAACCGGCGTTGGCGACCCAACCGGCCGCGCCGCGAGCGGTGCCTGAGGAGCCGCCGCAATGAAACCGAACGGCAACAACCGGAGTTGGCAGCGCCTGCTGGCGGCGGGTGTGATCGGGGTAGCGGTGGTGGTGGCCGGCGGCATGTGGTTGACACGCGCCCGGGCCTTTGCGGGAGCGGCGAGTACGCCCACCTTTGTCGTGCAGCGTGGACCGCTGACCATCAGCGTAACCGAGTCCGGTTCGATCAAGCCGCAGGACCAGGTCAGTCTCAAGAGCGAAGTCGAGGGGCAGACCACGCTCATTTACCTGATCCCAGAAGGCACGGTGGTGAGCGCCGGCACGTTGCTGGCCGAGCTGGACGCCAGCCGGCTCCAGGACGAGAGAGTGGATCAGCAGATTCGTGTGGAAAACGCGACGGCGGAGTACATTCGAGCGCGCGAGAACCTGGCGGTGGTGCGGAACCAGGCGGACAGCGACATTTCGAAGGCCGAGTTGACCTACAAGTTCGCTCTGGAAGACGTGCGCAAGTACGAGGAAGGCGAATATCCGCAGCAGCTCCGCGAGGCCGAATCAAAGATCACCATCGCCCGCGAGGAGAAGGAGCGCGCCAGCGAAAAGCTGCGCTGGTCACGGAGTCTGTTCAATGAGAAGTATATTTCGCAGACCGAGCTCCAGGCTGACGAGCTGGCCTTCAAGCGCGCTGAGCTGGAGTACGACCTCGCCGTGGCCGCCAAGGCCTTGCTGGAGAACTACACGTACAAGCGCCAGCTCGAACAGCTCAACAGTGATGTGCGCCAGGCCGAGCTGGCCTTGGAGCGGACCAAGCTCAAGGCCAACGCCGATATAGTGCAGGCCGAGGCCGAGCTGAAGGCCCGCGAAGCTGAGCTCGAGCAGCAGAAGAGCAAACTGGCCAAGATCGAGGAACAGATCCGCAAGAGCAAGATCGTCGCGCCGCGCGACGGTCTGGTGGTGTATGCCACTTCCACGCAGGCCGGTCCGCGCCGCGGTATGATCCAGCCGCTGGAAGAAGGTCAGACGGTGCGCGAGCGCCAGGAGCTGATCTACTTGCCGTCTACCGACGCCATGATGGCCGAACTGCTGATTCACGAATCCAGCCTGGAAAAGGTGCAGGTCGGCCAAGAAGTGCACGTGACCGTGGATGCCCTGCCAGGGCGCGTCTTCACGGGGCGCGTCCGTTCGATCGCCCCGCTGCCTGATGCCAGCAGCAGCTTCATGAACCCGGACCTGAAGGTGTACAACACCAAGGTGTTCCTGGACGGCAATAACCCCGAGCTGCGTACCGGCATGAGCTGCCGCGCGGAGATCCTCGTAGCGCAGTTGGACGATGCCGTGTATGTGCCGGTGCAGGCGGTGGTGCGCGTCGGCGGTCAGCCGACCGTATACGTGCGCGCCGCACGCCACTTCGTTCCGCGCCCGGTCGAAATCGGGTTGGACAACAGCACCATGGTGCACGTCGTGTCGGGTCTGACGGCCGGTGAGGTGGTCAGCTTGACTCCTCCGTTGGGCGCGGGCGCCGCGTCCGTCGGAGCTGGTGTGTCGCGGGCAGCGGCTCCCACCAGTGCCCCGGCAGCCGCCCCCGCTGGTTTTCAGCCGCCGACCGCGGATCAACCGTTGCCTCGGCCGTCCAGCGAATCGCCGGCAGCCGAGTTGCGTCAGCGGTTCCAGAACATGACGCCGGAGGAGCGCGAGTCTCGTCGGCGGCAATGGGAAGCCATGACGCCCGAGCAGCGTGAGGAAGCCCTGCGCCGCCTGCGTGGGCGCGAAGCGGGGGGTGACGTCGGGCCGGGCGGGGTGAATGGACCGGGGCGGCCCGAGGGCGGTCCGCGACGTCGTCCGCCCAGCGAGGACCGGGTTCCCACGACGCAACCCCGGGATACTACTGGCCGGACAGGGCCGACCGAGACGCCGCCATGATGCCCATGCTCGGGGCCGATCACCAGGCTGCATCGGGCGACGGCGTGGCCTTGGTACGACTGGACGAGGTGACCAAGGTTTACCGCGTGGGCGACACAGAAGTGCGCGCGCTGGCCGGCGTCACGATCAGTTTCGAGCGCGGTGGATTCTGGGCGATCATGGGGCCCAGCGGGTCCGGCAAGAGCACGCTGCTCAATTTGTTGGGCTGTTTGGACCGGCCGACGGCGGGACGCTATCTGCTGGAAGGCCGCGACGTGGCGGACTTGGACGACAATGCCCTGAGTGCCATCCGCTTGCGGCACATCGGGTTCATATTTCAGAGCTTCAATCTGATCCCGCAACTGACGGTGCGTGAGAACATCGAACTGCCTTTGTTTTACCTGGACTGGGACCCGGCCGCGAGTCGCAAGCGCGCCGAGGAATTAGCGGTCCGGCTGGGGCTGGCGGATCGGCTCAATCACCGGCCGGCGGAACTGTCCGGCGGCCAACAACAGCGCGTCGCCATCGCCCGGGCACTGGCCGCCAATCCGGACATCCTGCTCGCCGATGAGCCGACCGGCAACCTGGACAGTGCCACCGGCGAGCAGATCATGAACGTGCTGACCGATCTGAATCGCCAGGGCAAGACGATCATCATGGTTACGCACGAAGCCGACATCGCGCGCTACGCGCGGCGGCGCCTGCACATGCACGACGGGCGCATCGAGCGCATCGAGGGGCCGCCCGCATGAAGCTCATGCGCCTGTATCGCAGTGTGCGCCTGGGCCTGAAGACCCTCATGCTGCACAAGCTGCGCTCTTTTCTGACTATGCTGGGTGTGGTGTTCGGGGTGGCCAGCGTGGTGGCGATGCTGGCGGTGGGCGAGGGGGCCAGTCGCGAGGCCCTGGATCAGATCCGTAAGCTCGGCTCGACCAACATCATCGTCACCTCCGTCAAGCCGGTCGAAACGGAGACGCGCAACGTCAGCCCCTGGAGCCTGAGCATGTACGGTCTGCTCTACGAAGACCAGCGCCGGGCGGCCCAGGCTTTCAGCGCCATTCGCCGTACGGTGCCGGTGAAAATCGTCCGCAAGGAGGGACGCCTGGGCGAGCGCAAGATGGACCTGCGCATCGTCGGCACCACACCTGACTGGTTCGACCTGGTACGTCGCCAGGTGATCGCCGGTCGCACGTTGACCACCCGCGACGCCGAGAAGCACGCCAGCGTCGTGGTGCTGACTGAGTACGGTGCGCGCCGGCTGCTGGCCACCGAGCAGTCCATCGGCAAGACGTTACGGATCGGCGGCGAATACTATGAGGTGGTCGGGATCGTTAAGAGCGAGTCGAGCGTGGGCGGCGCGATCCAGACACCGGACCAGGAAATCGACGCCTATATCACGATCGAAGTGGCCCGCGAGCGCTACGGGGACATCTCGAACATCGTGACTTCAGGCTCGATCGTACGCGAATCGGTCCAGCTCCATCAATTGATCGTGGAGGTGGACGAAATCGAGAACGTTGAAGCCGTGGCGGCCGGGCTGGAACGCCTGTTGCAGCAATTCCATCCCAAGGGAGACTATCGCCTGAGCGTGCCGCTGGGCTTGTTGCGCGAGGCAGAAGCCACCAAACGGCGGTTCAATATCGTCCTCGGGTCGATCGCCGGCATCAGCCTGCTGGTCGGCGGGATCGGCATCATGAACATCATGTTGGCGTCGGTGACCGAGCGGACGCGCGAAATCGGTATCCGCCGGGCCATTGGGGCCACTCGCAAGCAGATAATCACGCAGTTCCTGATAGAGACCGTCGTGCTTTCGACGATCGGCGGGGCTGTCGGACTGACTGTGGGACTGACCATACCCTGGCTCATCGAGCAGGTGGCCCACATGCCGACGGTGGTGACGGCGCACAGTCTCATACTGGCTGTTGGTATCAGCTTGGCCGTCGGTCTGATTTTCGGTCTCTACCCGGCGCGGCACGCCGCCAACCTGGACCCCATCGAGGCCCTGCGGCACGAATAGCCGCGGCCGCCGCTGAGCGAGCGATCAGGGTTGCGTCAACAGCCTGACGAAGGGGTTGATGTCGCCGAAGTCGAAGCGTCCATCCTGATTGATGTCACGGTTGGCCAACGGGCAGCCGGGGTATTTCTGCTGATAGGCCGACAGGTTGGTCAGGGCCAGTACGAAGGGATTGATGTCGTCGAAGTCCAGCACGCCGTCACAATTCAGGTCGCCGAGCACATTGGGCGCTTCGACCGTGCAGGCTTTTATGCAGAAGTTGAGCGTGCCGGTCCAGGGCGGATCATCGTAGTAGTACAGGTCCAACCACTGTCCGCTGCTGCGATAGTAGCTCTCGCCGGGGTGCGCCGACGAGGGCACGATCACGCGGTACTTGGCGCCCAGCAGGACCGGCACGTCGGACGTACGATCATACGGGTGTCCACCGGCCGACAAGTAGAGGTAAACATAGAAATCGTCGTTGGCCGACAAGCGCACCGGGGTCTCCAGATCGACCGTGTGAAAGCCCTGGTAGTCGAAGTGGCCGGACTGCGTGGTGAACAGGCCCAGCAGTTCGCCATTCTCGAAACGGTCGTAGATTCGGACGGTGTAATCGACGGCGTCGACAGCGGTGAAGAAACTCACTGCCAGCAGGCGCTCATCCGCCTGGGCGACAAACGCGTTGAAAGCCTCACTGGTGTCGGTCTTGGTATCGCGCCAGCCGTGGTAGTCGTGGTAGTAGATGCGGTCGTAGGGCAGCGGCACGACGTCCTGGAAGGAGACCGCCCCCATCTCCGGCTGCCGCCCGCACCACTTGTCGTAGTACGAAATCCAGAAGTATCCCTGCAAACCCCACCAGGTGCCCCAACTGTTCTTGCACAGCCAGGCTCCCGGCAACGGGGCCGGCGTCACCTTGTTGTCATCCCAGCCGATGATGGCCACGGCGTGATTAGGTTCCATGGTGCTGGAAGGCGGCTGGTAGTGCACATAGCCCGAGCCCATGAAGGCGCTGTCGTAGCACATGCAAGTCCCCATCACCCCGTACTCCATTACCTTCTGCTTGATGAGGTTGATGTTCTCCAGGTTCGGGCCGACGGTGTACCACTCGATGTGGCGCGGGTAGTAGATGTGGAAAGAGGGCAGCCAGCGCGGCGGGGGGTTGTTGAAAGATTGGCCGTCGATGTCGCGCACGGCGCCCTCGCCGCGACTCAGGTAGGCCGACCCCACGCGATAGTCGCCGCCTTCGTGAACAGTCAGCCCCGTGCCGGTGGGCGGATTCACGTCGTCGTTATTGTGCTTGTTGAACCCGTTCCACCAGTCCAGGTGGTATTCGGCCAAGTTCGGCTCGCCGGTCTCGCCATTGGCGGTCCATACGCCGGTCATCATCAAATTGCCTTCGATGGCCGCCATGATCCCATGGCACCAGCAAGTTCCGCCCTGTTGGCTCTTGATCGAGGTAACGTAGTTGTGTCCGTTGTAGTTGCGCAGGTCGAAGGTCGGCGGCGGGTCGGCGAGCGCCGAAGTGGTGAACATGCCGATAAACAGGCTGACGGTGGCGAACTTCTTCATGGTCGGTCTCCGAACGGGGCTTGATCGAAAGTGAGCGGGGACGCCTTCTCTCCGCATATCCGTCCTCTCATATCTTCCCGTCAAGCGACGTTCGACTCAATGTTTTCTGCTGCACCTGCTGACCGTTTTTCGCACCTTATTGATCTTCGGAGTATCGACGTGTCGGTCGCGGCTGAGCCGGAGTGTGGCGTAAGAAAACCGTCGGCGCGCCCGGTCTCATACGAACGCGCCGACGGCATATTCTGCCCCCGTTCGACTTACGACTGGCCGCTTTACGGACAGAAGCAATTCCCGCCGTATAGTGCCAGGCAGTTGACGAACGGGTTGATGTCCGCAAAGTCCACCAGTCCGTCACAATTCATGTCGCCTAGAACGGCGTAGCCGACCCCAAGGCTGGCATAGTAGTCGCTGCGGTGCGGATCACCGGAGCAACTCACGTTGGCGCGGTCGGTGACGGACAGGCGCAGCGTGTAGGCACACTTACGCAGGCCGCTGGTATCCCAGTTGGCCAAGACGCCATTGATCACCGGCGTATTGCCGGAGGCGATGGTCACCCAGCCGGTGGCGTCGCCGCCCGTGTACGCCAGCGACCAGCCGGCCAGATTGGCATCGTTGGCAGTGCCGACGATCTGGATCACCCCGCCGAACGACGAGCATTGCAGGGCGCCGCGGAGCTGGGCTACTGGCGCGGTATTGTCGATCGTGACCGTGTGGGTTTCTTCCTTGGTGTACCCGCACGTGTCGTGGCCGCGCAGCCGCACCAGGTAATTGCCATCGGGGACGGCGGTGGGGCCGCTGGCGGTGTTCCAGGAAGCCAGCGGGTCATTTATTACCGTGCTGTTGTAGGTCGGACTAGCTGGGTCGACCGGCGCGAACGCGCCACCACCGGCGGGTCGGTACATCACCGTATAGTAGTCGAAGCAGTTGTTCTCGTAGGCGGTGCCGTCGAAGCAGACGGTGCCGCCGAGGACGGCCGCATTGGGTGGACTGCGCAACTCAATGGTGTCGAAGTACTTGTTGACGCGCACCATGACGGTGTCGCTGGTGCTGACGTTGCACTCATTGCGACCGGTCACGCGGACGAAGTAGTAGCCCTCGGTCAAGGCGGCCGTGTTCCAGGTATAGAGCGTGCCGGTGCGCGGAACGTTGGACGTGCCGGCCACGGTCCACTCATTCTGATCCGAGCGACGATACTCCAGCACGTCGCCGAGGTATTCGCCGTCAGGATCGCTGGCCGTCCCGCTGATCGTGATATTCAGGCAGCCGCAGGCAAAGGAAGTCGGCGATGTGATGTCCACAACTGGCGGCGTGGTGTCGTAGCAGGCCCCGCATGTGCCGACAAATATGGAACGGGAGGTGCTGGTTCCGCGGGCGGCCTTGTTGAAGATGCTGGCGGCGCCATCGGTAGTCACCCAACCGGGCCCCAGGCTACCGTCGGCGCGGTTGAACGTATCGCAAGTCCCGGCGCCGCCGGTGCTCCAGTTGTCGATAACGTTGTTGTTGGCGTAGCCGCCGTAGCCAGCGCCGTTGCCGTTACGAAACGGCCAGCCGCCGCGCTGGAACTCCAGCATACCGTTGCCGCCGTCGATCTCGGTCAAGATTAATCTTACGGTGCCGCCGCCGTCCACCGTGACGCGCATGTGGGCGGTCTGGAACGTTTGGCCGGCCGGGAGGGCGAAAAACGCCGGTCCGCCGGTCTGTCCGGGCCAGGAGCTGCCGTTCACGGAATCGTAGATTCCCACATGTGTAAAGGTCGTGCCGATGCCGCCCCCTTGCCGCTGCACCTTGACATACAGGTTGTCGACGCCGTCCCAGTTCAAGACTAGCGCGCAGTAATCCAGCGAGGTCGGCCGCAGACTGACATCGGCTTCCACTTCTTGACCGATACCACCCGCACAGGAGCCGACGAAGATCGATCGAGATGTGCCGCTGCCGCGCGCCGCGTTGTTGACGATCGAGCCCGACCCGTCGGTCGTCACCCAGTTGGACCCGAGCGGACCGTTGGCCCGGTCGAAGTTGTCGCAGGTGTAGTCCAGTGGCTCGCCCCGGCCCCAGTTGTCGATCGAGCAATTGCCCGAGTAGCCGCCGAAACCGGCACCGGTCGCGTTCCGCGGCGTCCAGCCGCCGCGGGTGAACTCGAGTACTTTGCCGCCGCCGTCGATGTTCGTCAGGCGCAGCGTCACGTTCCCGGCACCGTCATGGATTACTGTCATGTGGGCAGACTGGAAATAATCGGCGGGCTCCAGCATGAAAAACGCGCTCCCGCCCGTCATTCCCGACCAGCCGCCGCTTCCGTTCCCATGATAGAATCCGATTGCGTTGAACTTGCCGTTGTAGGGCGACTGCTGTTGGACCTTGATGTACAGATTGTCCGTGGCGTCGCGGTCGAGAATTAGCGCTACGAAGTCGAGCACCGTCGAACCCAGCGTGTCGATGTCGGCTTCGACCTGGCGCGGCGCAGCGTCCAGCGGCTGGAGACCAGGATCGCTCATCACGCCGTTGGTTTCGTCATAAGCCGGCAGATAGACGGCTACCGGCGCCGGCGCCGACAACCCTGGAGCATCGCCCAACACCTCGTCCACATCCTCGGCCCAGCCTGGTGTTGCGATCAGGGCCAAACCGGCCCACAGCGCTACCCAGCGCCCCGCCCGGCGGCGGGCGGTGATAGTCTTCAAAGTGATGCCATAGGACATGCTGTCTTCCTCCTGAGATTTTCCGGTCGCCGTAGTCTTTACGAGAAAGCTCCTTTCCCGCTGGCAGGCGGACACGGCGTACCTGCGTTTGTTGCTCTTCGGCCTAGCGGGGCCCGTATCGCATACGGTAGCTACAGCCTACCACCTCATCCCCGCGCCGACAAGCAGATTCTCAGAGCTGCGCCAGTGGACTGCCCCGCCTGGCTCGCCTTCCGCTGGCTGCGAGGTCGGGGCGGTTGTTGGCACTGGCTGGGTTGCAGCAGTTGGCTGAGTCGTCGCGGGCGCGGCGGGCGCTTGGCCAGCCGCGTCTTTCTTGGGCGGGGCGGCGATGCCGTAAATCACAATATCCCCGGCGTGACGATCTTCGTCCTGAAACGGGAAGTGTCCATCCAGTGTGCTGCGATACACGATGGTCAGGAGACGATCATGTGGTCGGCGGCGCAAGAACTTGGTAACGGTGCCGCCTGTGTAGGCTACGTGGAAGCTGCCCACCAACAGCATGATGCGGTGCGACGGGTAGCGCTCGCGGAAGTTCGCCAGCGACTCGGCCAGCGCCTGATCCCACAACAATTGCGCCCAGTAGAAGGTCCGCGCCGCGCTTTGCGTCGGGGCCCCCGGGTCCGGCGCCGGGCGGCTAGTCGCCGTCGCAGTGTCGGCGTCGGCGGTCGCGGGGTGCGTCTCGGCAGGATCCGTTGTCGGCGACGGCCGCGTGGTCGATTGTGTGGTCGGCGTTGGCCCTTCGTGTTGCGCCATCAAATCACCGAAACGCACCTCATACGATCCGCCCACGTGCTCGTTGGTTGTGGGCAGCCACCGTCGGTCGGAAGGATCCAATCCTGCCCGGTACTCCTGGTAGCTCAGACCCGACTTGCGGAACCCCGTCACCAAACGCCGCGGGGCGTTGGCCGCTATCACCGGCACATGGGCCAAACGACACAGCTCGATCAGCGGACGGTGAGAGAGAACGTAAGCCCGGTTTTGACGTGTCTGCTCGCGAAACGCTGCCTCGTCCAGCCGACCGAGCATATACGCATCGAGCGCCGCTTGGGTGTCGGCCTCGAAGAACTCCAGTGCCAGCGCCACCGGCCTGCGCTGCTCGACCAGTGCATACAGGAGTTGGGCTTCGATCTGATTGCATACCGCATCCGAGTGTTCCTCCCCGAAGAGGATCACATCCGCGTGGGCCGCGCGGCGTGCGATTTCGGCGAACGAAATCGCACGCCCGCCATGTCCGTCGTACGCTTGAAACTGCCCGATCAAGGCCGCATTGCCACCACTGGTGGCGGTGAGATCAAGGCGCGCACGTTGCGCGCAGCCGGTGACGAGCAGTGTTGATAGGGAGCTCAGCAGGGCGATACGCTGATCCACGGGCAGTCTCCGCTGCTGGCCAATCGCCCGAACCGCAGCAAGGCGGCGTTGTGGCCGAGCGCCCATAGCAGGCGCGGACGCAGCCGCGCGCCGCCGCTTCACCCACTTATGGCGATGAGCCCACTTGGGCGTCGTGCGGGTGGGCCGCATGCCGCACTATTTGGGCGGCTTGAGCAGCAGTGTTCGGGCGAACTCGCTGCGCAGTAGGTTGAGCGGCTCGCGCAGAGTCAAGAACACCTCCGCCGGCAGATCGCGCGTCGTCAGTCGAACATGGCGCCGCAAGTTTAGGATATTGCTCTCGATGGTCGCGGTTTGCTCGATACACGCGACGTCGCCGGCGGTCACCGACAACGACGTCGGGCCGGCTTCGACGGTCCACTTGTCGGGCCACTCGACCGTCAGATCGATCTGCTCGTCAAAGGCGCCGACCAGCCGCACGGGCAGTTCGCGCCGCGAACGCGTCAGCGGCAGCGGCACGTCGCCCAAGGCCGGCGAATCTTCGCCAAATTGGCACAGCCAGGCAGCGTCGAGCTTCTTGAGCGGCTTGGGCGACTTGACCTGCACAATGGCCTCGAACTCGTTGGTTTCGCCGCTCAGCTTACGTACCGAGAAGCTCTCCACGGACGCTTCGGGCAACAGGCGTTTGACCAGAGTCGTCAGTCGGCCCTTCTGGGCGTCGGTCGTCAGCAGTGCTTCGGGGGACACGAACAGGCCGGTAATCCGCACGGTCAGCTCGCCGGTCAGGATACCGTCGTCCTTGATGGTCAGCTTGCCGAACACGGCGCAGCGACTCTCGTCGGCGTTGGTCCAGGGTTCCAGCAGGGTGCGCGGCATGAGCACGTCGGGAACGGGCAACAACGTGTAGCCGTTCCACTGCCGGTCGCGACACAAGCGCCCGTGCTGGGGGTGCCAAAGCTGTGGATGGTCGCCGGTGTCATACACGGCCAATGGCGGCAGACCCTCGGCCTCGACCTGACGCAGATCGCCGCGCGCTCCGACGATATGCAGGACTACATAGGCAGCAATCATCCCATCTTGCGGCACTTCGTGATGCCACGCGTCGTCTGACACCAGGACGCCCGCCATCGCCGGCAGGTCGCAAGCCCGGGCCAGCGCTAGCAGGGCGGCAGCGGCTTCTTCGGGCAGCGCGTAGTTGCAGGCGAGCACCTCCGACGCGGGGCGCGGCAGCGGCGGTCGCCAGCCGACGGGGATGTCCACGAAACTCAAACGTTCGGCGAGTTTCTTCTGTAGTGCCCGCATCTTCTCGGTGGGGTCTTTGACATCTTTGGTCCACTCGGCGGCCAGTTTGTTTATCAGCTCACTTCCGTCAGCGGCCGCCTCGATCTGCGACAAGCGCTCGGCGTGCCAACGGGTGGCACGGCCAGCGGTGCTGAACACCAGCCGCGGACAGCGCACTTGCCAGGGGGGCGTCTGTGGGGCATGCGGGGGAGCCGGCAGATTCTCGAATACCCACTCGCGTGGCCCCGGGGCGTGACTGCTGCCGGCTTGTGGCATGTTCAGCAGGACGGCGTGCACAATTACCTCGTCGGGAACGGTGACGCGCACGATCCGCTTGCTGATCGGGTAGTGGTGATCGAGACGCAGATCGGCGGCCAGCGGTCGTTTCGAACCAGGCGCGCTGGTGATCTGATACTCCGTTTCCAGCACGCAGCCCGGCTCGATGCCGCTCATCGCCAGCAAGTGCTGTTGGATGTCCGCGAAAGCCGGCCAGCCGGTGGCCCCATCAGCGCCGACCAGCACGTGTCCGTAGTCCGGCAGTTCGCGGTAGCTGCCGTCCGGCAGCCGCGTGCGCGTCTGCAACACCTCCAGTTTGTCGGTCCGGGCGTTGTAGGTGATGCGCTGGTCGGCGAACTCACCGTAGGCACGTTCATCGTTCAGCCGCACGTGCCGTCGCTCACGGAAAATCTGCGTGCCGTCCGGTTGCAGGGTCCAATGTTGCTCCCATAGCTCGATAATCGCATCGGGCGGCGCGGTGCCGGTCGGGCGCGTGGCGAGTGTTTGGGCCTGCGAGGGGATGGCGCAGCCGGTGCACAGGACCAGCGCCGCAGATGCGCCGACCAACGCCAGCGGGCGCCGGGCGAACCTGTCGCTGCGCGCCGCCTGGCGGCTGGCGACAGTCGCCAGCGCTGCTTCGCTTGATATCTGCTGAGTGGGCCGCCCCTGTTCCACCATGTCCACTGCCTGGTTCTTGGGTTTAGCGCTGCGCATCGGCGTCCTCCACTTCGCAGGTGATCACGCGGCCTGCCAGCTCCTCGAACTTGTCGATGACCTGCTTGAAGTTGGCGTAATCGTCGGGAGGAATGGTCCACTTCTTGACCAACAGGTCGCAGGTGTAGCGAATGCATCCTGGCTCCACCTGAATGCTGAAGTGCAGGCCAGCCGCCGGGCCGTCGATGTCCACCGGGTCGGGCTGGCGCGTCACGTTCCAGTTGGCTGGCAGCGTGATGGTCTCTTCAAAACGCCCCAGGCGTGTCGCCAGCAGCTTCAGCCCATAACGACGTTTTTCTGCGGAAGTATTGCCGAAAAGGTCGTACAACGTGCGGTCGCCGAAGACCTGCTGCAACATCGGCAGTGCCAAGTAGCGTCGCGGGCCTTGCCCGAGCACATAACCGTCCACCTCGAACTCGGCCGCGACGGTCAGCGGCCCGGAAAAATCGGTCGGTTCCGTGCACTCGAGGCGGTTGACCGCGGCGTTGGAGCCCAAACGCTGGAACGCCCGCTCGAAGTAGTCAGCCCGGTCGGCCGGGGGCATCGCGGCCAACGCTCGGCGGAAGCGCGTTTCCGGCGCCCCGTTGGCCCAGAAGTGCAGCTTGCCGGCCAGCTTGTTGTCGGCTGTGATGGTTGTGTCAGCTTTCCAGGAGGCCTGACAATCCTCCGGCGGGAAATAAGGCGATTGCGCCAGCCCGCCGCCCTCCGGCAAGCCGTACACTACATGCTGCTCCGGTTCCAGCGTGGACCAGTTGTCGCGGCTCTTGGGCATCCAGGTGGGGTCCAACAGGATCAGCGAGCCGTCCGGCCGCCGAATACAGGTGACAGCGTGATTGAACTGATCGGCCGGAATCCGGTCCACCCGTTGGCGTGCCATCGTCATGACCAGGAAGGAATCGAAGCCCGCCACACGCAACATTGTCACCAGCATCCCCGCCTTGTCCTTGCACACGCCGCAGCGATCGTGAAAGGTCTCGATGCTGCGGTGCACCGTATAGCCTTCGCACATGCCGCGGCTGGTGCCAGCGTAGCGGATGTTCTCAGCTACCCAGTGGTTGAGGGCGGTGTATTTCTCTTCGTCGGTTTGGCAGTCTTTGATGATCTCCGCGACTTTAGCGCGGATGGCGTCGTCGGCCTCGAATTGTGGCTCGCTGACCTCGTAGAGCCAGCGGGCCTTGTCCTCCCAGGACGGCAGGGTAGCCAGCAGCAGCTTGGTCTCGACGTTCGGCCAATTCTCCATGCTGGGTTCGGGCCGCACGGGCTTGAGGTCTTTCTTCTCGAAGGTGTAGCAGATCTGGTCACCCTGGAAAAGCACCGCCGGGCGCAGTTCTCCGTTGTACACCTCGTATTGCAATGGTTTGTCCTTGGGCAGACGTACGGAATAGCGTTTCTCGATGATCGGGTAGCCCTCGGTCCAGAAGTGGGCCTCGTCGTGCCAGTGTCCCGGAACAGGTGGCTTGAGCACCACGCCGTAGGCGTTGCGTTCCTCCTCCTCCGCCAGGTACGCGACGTTGAACCCGGTCATTTCAACGATCGTCTCCACGGCGTCGCCGACCCCCAGCCGTGGGACCTCGAGCAAATACTGGTCGGTGGGCCAGAAGATGCCCCAGGCGGTCTGGGGCTGTTTGCGGGCCGACTCCAGCGGCACCTCCTCGACGGCCCCGTCGGCGCGGTATACGCGCACAGCGATCAGGTCCAGTCGGTTGGTGTGCGGATCGAACGGGAAGCGCTGCACGGCCAAGTGCCGGATGGCCGCTTCGCGCAGCACCTTGGTCACGCGGTGCTCGCGGGCCGTTCCGATCCCGTTGGCGCGGACTGTGACGTCCTTCCAATCCACCACAACGACGGCGTCGGCGTCGTGTTTGCCGGCGTCGCCGGCGGCGGCGATGCGGGCCTTAATGTCCTCATCGGCGCGCAGCAGCGGGACCGCCAGCGCCGCCAGTACCACCCCCGCCCAAAGACAGGTTGAGTTCCGGCGATGAACCATACTTGTCTCTCCAGGACTTTCTGTCCAAGCCCCCCGTTATGTGTCCGCATCACTCCTCGTTCGCGCCCGCCGCGGTCGTCGGGCACCCGTGGTACCCTTCCGCGTGCCGGGAGCGCGTGCGGGCAGTGTAGCGGTACCCGCCGCCGGCGTGCAACGCAAGAGCAACGGGGCCCCACCACGTCTGGACCCTTCATGGCGCGGTTGGTCGGCGGTCCGCCGGCAGTTGCCGAAACCGCCTGTGGCTCGACGCGTATCAGAGAAGGCGGTAACTTGCAGGAAGTCATGACGATGCGCCTATGCCACTCAGCCGGCCGTCTCGAATTTCGCCTGCTGTCGGCTCTCGTCGCTGGTCTGTTGCCCGGGGGCTGTGGCCTGGGCGAGGTGGACAACTACGCCCCGCTGACGGTTTTCGACAACTTCCACGTCATCGCCCCCGGCCAGGCCTATCGCTCCGCTCAGCTCGATGCGGAATCGCTGCGCCTGGCGATTGAAACCTACGGAATCCGCACCATCGTCAACCTGCGTGGCGAAAACGAGGAAGCCGAGTGGTACCGCAACGAGCGGGCGGTTGCTCAGGCGACGGGCGTGACGCTGGTAAATATCCCCATGTCGGCTGGGGAATTGCCGCCACGCGACACGCTGCTGCTGCTATACGACACCTTCGTTACCGCTGAGCACCCGCTCCTGATCCACTGCCAAGCCGGTGCCGATCGTACGGGGGCGGCCGCGGCCATTTGGCGCATGGTGGTTCTGGGAGAGCCGCGCGAGCTGGCCCGTCAGGAGCTTACGGCAATTCACGGCCATTTCGCCGCCCGGCATCCGGAAATGGATGAGCTGGTGCGTATATTCCAGCCGGACCGCGAGTGGATTGCCCACGAGTATACTCCCGAGTAGGTCGTTCGCGTCACGATCAAGCTCACCGCTCCTACAATTCGCTGGTAGAGCGGAGTGCCGGCGTTGGCGGAGGGTGTTTTCAGGTGGCAGCAGACCAGGCGACGGTGGCAGATCTTCCCGGTGTGCCGCAGCCGGCCGTATGGGAGTTCGCCGGTCTGCTGCTCAGCTACTGGTGCAGCGCGCGTTGCGCTTTCTGCTATGTCAACGCCGGCCCGCAACAGTGCGACTGGATGAGTGTGGCGACGGCCATCGGCCTGTGGCGCGATCTGGACCGTCTGGCGGCCAGCCGCGGCAAGAGTATGCGCATTCACCTGGCAGGCGGCGAACCGTTCGGCAATTGGCCGCGCTTGGTCGCGATCCTGCGGGCGGCGCGCGATGCCGGGCTGAGCACGCCCGAAAAGGTCGAGACGAACGCCTTCTGGGCAAGCAGCGATGGGCTGACACGCACCCGGCTGGAATTGTTGGCTTCTCTGGGTGTGCAGCGACTGGTCGTCAGCACTGACGTGTTCCATCAGGAATTCGTGCCGTTCGACCACGTGCGGCGCTGCGTGGAGATCGGGCGGCAGATCTTCGGCTGCGACCGCCTTCGCGTGCGCTGGTGGGACTTCTACCACGACCCGCTCGACACCAGTAGCCTGGCTGAAGAACAGAAAAACGCCGCCTTCCTGGCGGCGTTGAGGCGCCACGCCGAGCGCCTGAACGGCCGGGCGGCGCGCTTGCTGGCTCCGCTCCTGCCATGCCGACCGGCGGACGCGTTCGGCCGTGAGCACTGCCGGCGTGAGATCTTGTGCAGTCGCCACGTGCACATCGACCCGGCGGGGCATGTCTTCCCTGGCACGTGCGCTGGCCTTGCCTTGGGCCGGGTGCGAACGGCGGAGGAGAGCACTGCCAGCGCGGTGCCGAGCTTCCCATCCGTGATGCACCTGTGGGAGCATTGGACTGACTACCGGAACGCGAACACGGTCATTGGTGCGCTTCTTGTTGGCGGTAGCCACGAGTTGATGCGACTGGCGATCGGGCTGGGCTATCGACCACGCCCGCAGGGATACGCCGACAAGTGTCATTTGTGCGCTGACATTCGTCAGTGGGCTTTCGAAAGTGGCCTGTGGCCGGACTGCGTTGCTCCGGCGGCTTGCTACCGGTCGCCGCCGGTCACCGAGCGGACAGCAGATCGACCACCAGCTCAGGCGTGATCGCGTCCAAGTGTTGCACGATGCGAGCCGCACCTGCCGCGAGCAGGGTGCCGGCGGCATGCGTTCCGACCAGCGCGATCACCGGCATACCGGCGGCGACGGCCGCCTGAATTCCGACCGGCGCATCCTCGACCACCAGGCAATGATCGGCGGGCAGTCGCAGACGCTGTGCGGCCAGCACGAAGCAGTCCGGCGCTGGCTTGCCCGACAGCACATCGTAGCCGTGAACCAGCGCTGCGAAGAAACGCCGCAGGTCGCATTCATCGAGTACCAGGTCCAAGTTTTCCGGCGGCCCGGAGGTGGCTACGGCCAGTCGCAGCCCGGCAGCGCGCAGTCGCTCCAGCAAGCTACGACAGCCGGGCATCAGCGGTACGCGCCCGCTGATCAGTCGGCGGTAGACGGCTTCCTTCTCAGCGTCGTAGCGGGCGATGTCGGCGTCACTCACCTGCGCACCCCAGATCAGGCGTATGATGTCGCGGCTGGGACGTCCGAAGCTCTCCTTGAACCGTTGCTCGGAGATTTCGATTCCATATTGAATGGCCAGCCGGCGCCAGCTCTCGTGATGGGCGGCGCCCGAGTCTACCAGGACGCCATCCATGTCGAAGATCACACCGCCACACATGGCTGATGGCACGCTCAGGCAACCCCCAGGGCAGCCAACAGCCGCCGGCATCCGTCTCGGAGCGGGTCGGCCACCGGCAGCCCCAGCTCGTCTTCGAGTTCTCGCACCGCCGCTCGCGCTTCTTGCTCGGCATGCCCCAGTGTGTTCAGTGCCACCGCGGCCACGCGGGCCGGACAGACGAAACCGGCCAGTTGTTCATAGGCGGCGATCAGTTGCTTCAGCGGTGGCAGGGAAGCGTGCGGTGGGGCCTTGTAGCGGGTGCGGCCAAGCTGATGCACGAGCACCAGGTCCTGCGGACAAGCGCCGTGCAACAACGCCAGCGTGACGCCCGAGAAGCCAGGATGGGCGATGCTGCCCTGACCCTCAATGAAGCAGATGTCGGCGTCGGCAGATTGCAGCACCATCTGCTCGACGGCGCCGGCAGCGAAGTCGGCGATGCAGGCGTCGATAGTAATGCCCTGTCCGGCCACCATGATCCCGGTTTGACCGGTAGCGATGAAACGCGCGTCGCGTCCGCGTTGGCGAGCTGCCAGGGTCAGTTCCAGCGCTGTCACCATCTTGCCCACGTTGCAGTCGCTGCCCACCGTCAGCACCCGCCGACAGCGCGTTGTCAGGGCCTGGGCCGAGGCAACGACGCGGGTCGGCGGTGGGCGTCGCAAGTCGAAGAGTCGCGCTGAACCTCGGCGAGCGGCCTCCGCCAGTTCGGGATCGTCGGCCAGAAAGCTATGCAGGCCGCTGATCACGTCGATACCGGCCTGCAAGGCTGCCAGCACCGCCGGCCGCATCTCGGGCGGTAATGCCCCGCCCACGGGCGCGATGCCCACGACCAGGGCGTCGGGTCTGAGGTGCGCGGCGCTGCGCAAGTCGGGGAGGATTGGCACCGGCGGCGCCCAGGGTATGAACTCTTGGATGTTGCGGCCGGCCGCCGTTGCGTCCAGTACGCCGACCACATCGCTGGCGCGGTAGCGCAGCAGTACCGCCGCCGTCTTGGAGGTGTATACCCCCAGGCGCCCTTCAGTCAGCAGCAGCAACCGGTGGTATTCAGGCAGCGTGTGCACGGGCTGTTGTCAGCTAGCCGCCGCACGCCGCACCGGGCGGCGCTCGTCCGGCTGAGGCGGTCTAGTCGCCGGTTCGAGTTAGCGGCGCCGGGATGATCGGCGGCTTGTCGAAGTCGCGGTCGATCTTGACGAGATCTAGTTCCTCGAACAACAGTGCCGGCACGGCGAAGGTCTGCCCGCCGGCTGCCGACGTATTGAGGACGAACGGGGTCTCGCCCGCGGCCAAGATGCGTTTGAAGGCCTTGAGGTCCAGCCGGGCGATCTCGGCACCGCGCACCAGCTCCTCGCGGCCGTCCGGATAAACCTTGTACATGACTAGTGGTTGCATGCCGCGTCCGGGGCGTGGACGCCCTCGGCCGGCGGACCCGTCTCCGGCCTCGCCCAGCGCCGCCACGCGCAGCCCGTATTCCAGTCCCTCGTCGGCGCAGTAGTCCAGCAACTCCTGGCGCAGGGCCTGGTCGTTGAGGGCCGGATCGGCGTTGACGATCAGGCAGCCGACGGCGGCAGAGGGTGCACCCCAGCCGGCGCGCCCGTGGCCATTTGACTGGCGGATCTCCTTGGAGGGGTTGCGCGACATCAGCAGTGTCAACAGCCGGCCGTTCTCGACCAGCTTGACCGCTTGGGCGGGCACGCCCTCATCATCGTACTGGTAGCTCCCCATCACCGGCCAGCCGGCAATGCTGGTTTGCAGCGGGTCATCGACCACGTTCAGGAAGCGCGGCAATATGCGTTTGTTGAGCTTGTTGGCCAAGTCTTCCGGGTCGCTGCGACTGCCCAGGGGACGCTGGCCGCCGGCAAAGGAATAACCGAACTGGCGCTGAAAGACGCGTGCTGCGGCCGGTGCATCGAACAACACCGGGCCGGTGTAGCCATCCAGCAGCGGGGCCTGACGGACGGCGATGAGTCGGGCGGCCAGCTCACGGCAGCGTCGCTCCAGGTCCTCTGCCGGCGGCAAATCCTGCCAGCGGCGTCCGAAGAACGACAGCGAATCGGAGAGCTTCATGCCGTCATCGGCCTGCGCGGTGGCACTGACGCTGACGGCCAACATGGTCTGACCGGTTCTCAGGCGCGTGCCCTCGGTGTTGACCAAATACTTGTTGGCTACATAGGCGTTGACGGTTACTGCGGAACTCTGAATCTCCCCAAACTCGCGAAAAATCGCTGCCAGCCGTAGCGCCAGCGCCTCCAGCGCCATCGGATCGAGCTCCAGCGGCAGGCGCGGCTCGAAATGTACGGCAGGCGTCTCGCGCGAAAAGTCGGGGGGCTTGTCGGCAATGATCTTGTCCTCCATGAAGGCCTTCTTCTTGGCGAGCGTCTCCACCACGTTCTTGTAGTCGCGGTCGGCCGCCCACCAGAAAGCCTGGCGGATGGCGTGGTAATCGTCTTCGATCGGCAGGTCGGCTCCAGAGCCGGCAGCACCATAGCCGCCGCCGAAGTTCGTATTGTCCAGCTCGTATGAACCGACACGCACGTCCGTGTATAGGTTGCGGCTGCGATAGTCCGAGCGGCCGGTCACGGCGCCCAGTTCCGCTGCGACCGCCGCTTGCCGATAGTCGGTCAAACCGAACTGTATGAAATACGGTCGCTCCAGGTCGGCCAGGGCCAGACCGCTCAGGCTGCGATCGAGCTCGTCCACCATGGCGCGCAAGATGACATCTTGCGCCAGCTCGGCCTGTACCTCGTCGGCCTGACCCACCGCCACCCCACTCACCATCAGCAAAGCGATGAAAAGTCGCCGCATCGCTGCTTCTCCTATTCGCGCCGCCAACAGTTCGATGGTCGAGCGGCTTGGTCGCTGGAACTAAGGCCGCGCATCAGCGATCGGGGCCGGCAGGATCGGCGGCCGGTCCTGAGCTTTCTGTTTCTTTTCGACCTCGATCTGTTCGACCAGAATGCTCGGCGAGATGCCCGACACCGGGATCGACCCCGACTCCGCGCCACAATACCCGTTGAACACCGCCGGATCATCCCCCGTGCACAGAATCTTCGAGAAACACGTCAGCGGCGTACCGACGATGTCCACGCCGCGCACCAACTCGTCCGGTCGGCCGTCAGTGTACACCCGATACACCAGGATCGGCTCGACTTTGAAAGCTTGCGGCAGGAAGCGCATGGTCATGGTGAATCCGCCGGAAATGTCACTGAACAGCAGGCCATACTCTTTGCCTTGGCGGCGACATTCGTCGATCAGTCGGCGGCGCAATTCGTCGAACGGGACCTGCTGCGTAGAAGTGATGATGGTATTGCCCATGCGGGCGACCGGCGCCAGCCCCGGTTGCCGACGACCGTGACCGTTGGACCGGGTTATGCCGCGCGTCGGCGAGCGCGACATCAAGAAGGTTTTCAGCACGCCGTTCTCCACCAGCCGCGTCGGCTGGGCCGGTACGCATTCGTCGTCAAACAAGTAGTAGCCGTTGAGGTCCAGGCCGTTGAAACTCGGCAAGGTGGGGTCATCGATCACGCTGATGAAACTGGGCAAGACCTGCTCACCAAGCTTCTTGGCGAAAGTCTGCCCCTCCTGGACGTCCTTCTGCCGATGGCCTTCGATGCGGTGGCCGAAGATCTCATGGAAAAACACGGCGCTGGCCCGGTTCATCAGAATCGCCGGACCGGTGTACGGATCCACCAGTGGTGCCGCGCGCAGAGCCAGCAACTCGGAAATCACCTGTTCGACCGCTCGCAAGACGGTCTCATCATCCGGCAAGCCGTCCGGGCCGGCAGCGTCGAAGCTCTTATATTGCCACAGCTCCATGCCGTCGGAGGCGATGGTTGCCGCCCGGATGGCGATGCGCCACAAGCCGCGACCCCATTGCAGGCGACTGCCCTCGGAATTCAACGCCAGCCGATTGGTGATGCTGCCGCTGATGCTGACACTGGAACTGTAGATCAGCGGCTGGTTGCGAAAAGGCTGCGAGTATTGGCGCACTCGGGCGCGCAGCACTTCCTGATCGCAAGTCTGCATCAGCCAGGGGCCGACGTGCACACTCGGCGGCTCGCGCGAGAAATCATCCGCCGGGTCTTCCTCCTCCACCTTGACCTTCAAGTTGGCCTTCACCTGCGCCAGCCGCTTGATCGCCGCCTTGAACTTTTCGTCGGTGACTAACCAGATGGCTTGGCGTGTGGCCAGTGGGTCGTCGTTCAGCGGCAGGTTGGCAGCACCCCACCCGCCCAAGTCCGGCCCCAGTCCGCCTCCACGAATCTGTCGCGTGTTGTCCAGCGCGTAATCCCCGCAGCGGACTTCCACATCCAGCAGGCGCTCATGGTTGACTCGCTCGGTTGTCAGCGCCCCCAAACTCGCCGCGACAACCACTTCGCGCGTGTCGGTGACGGCGTACTGGATGAAATATGGCCGTGTGCCATCCGGAGCTGCCAGCTTCTCCATCGAAAGCTTCAGTTCGCTATCCAGGACGGCCAGCAGGGGGTGCTCGTCGGCCGCCCGCGCGGCCAGCGTGGAGAAAATCATTAGCGACAACGCGGCAACTTGGCGGCCAATGGAACGGTTAATTCGCATGGCGACCTCCTGGGAGGCGAAAAACTGACAGCTCAATCGGGCCTGGCGGATTGTAGTCTGCCCCACGCCGCCCGAGAAGTCGCTGTGGCCTCACTCGGCAGCCGCCCGAGTCCTCGCTAGAATGGGGCTGCTCGGTTGGCAGTGGGGTCGGCTGGTGAAAGCGCACGTCCACTACGAGGCGGCCTTTCAGGATTATCTGCAAGCGCGACAGGTGCCCTATGTGGCGGTCGACGAAGCCAAGCGCGCCGCCTTCCGCGATGCCCGGCTCAAGAGCTTCGATTTCATCGTCTATTCTCGCAGCGGCACCAGCTGGTTGGTGGATATCAAAGGGCGGCGCTGGGCGACGCGGCGTGGCAACTCGCGACCAACCTGGGAAAACTGGGTCACCCAGGCAGACATAGACGGACTGCGCAAGTGGCAGGAGGTGTTCGGCCCGGGCTTCGCCGCGCTGTTGGTGTTCGCCTACCGCTTGGAGGCCGACGGCCGCCCGCCCGCCGAACTCGTCCATGAGTACCGCGCGGCGCGCTACGTCTTCGTCGGAATCACCCTCGATGACTACGAGTTGGCAGCGCGGCTGCGCAGCCCGAAGTGGGGCACAGTCAATCTTCCCACCCGGGACTTCGCCCGCTACGTACGACCGATCGCCGATTGGCTCTGAGCCTCCGGTCCAGCAATCCGTTGAAGAATTGTAGAGTTGGACCTTTCGGTCCAGAACGACCGGGCCGGCCACTCCAGAACGTCAGAGTGGGAGGTGCGGCGTTGTTGACTCAGCGCTGTCGGGTGGTTTCTCGACGGGCTGATAGACATAGCGCTGGACGTTTCCTCACGGCGTGGATCACGCGCCTCATCAATAATAGCGACGTTGCGGGCCGCTAGGCCTTCTGCCTGGCAAGGACCTCTCTGCGCGTACCAAGACCTCGGCGGGTCCACCGCTGAAGACTCCAAGGTCAAGGGTCTTCCCATCGCTAATCAGATTCGGCCGGGACATGCCGCGCTGCCCGGCGGCGCGTGCTACTACATCGCGGCCGACCTTTGGTCGCTTGGCCCGACTCATCTCCGCTCGTCGAGTCCATCGGCGCTCTTGGCTGCCACAACTGCTCAGGTACGCGGCTCGGCGGTGGAAGCGGCCAGCGCGTCCGCGATCAGTTGCGCCAAGCGTTTGGCGTGATACTCGGCGGTAGACTGCTGGGCAACTTCATATGAACGGGCCACGATGCGGCGGCGAAGCGGTGCATCATCAATCAAACGTCGAATCGCCTGCGCGAGGGCTTGCGCATTGGCGGGAGGCACCAGCAAGCCGTCTTCCTCATCGCGGATCACGTCGGGAATGCCGCCCACCATTGTGCCGACGGTCGGGAGGCTAAACGCACGCCCTTCAGCGATGATGCGTGGGAGTCCCTCGGATAGCGAGGAAATCACGTGAATATCGGCGGCACGAAACAACTCGAAAAGCTTCTCCCCATACGGCACCGGCCCGTGGAAGACTATCGCATCCGCAATTCCCAGCCGCGTCGCTCGGTCTCGCAGCGACTGTTCATAGGCCGGTTCGTCGGCCCCACCAGCCAAATCTAGCCGCACGCGGCGACCCTCGCGCGCAAGCTGGGAGACCGCTTCGAAGAGATATTCCAACCCTTTGCTGGGAAGCAGGCGACAGACGCGCAACAGGCGAACCGGCGAGGTCTGGCAGGTATCATCACGCCGGACCAGTTGGCTGGCCTCGATGCTGGGATCCTGACATACCTCGACCCGCGGGCAATCCCTGAGAAACAGGCGGCGGAGTTTTTCGCCCCAGGCGCCGACGAAGACACATTGACGCGCGTAGGCGTGCTCTTGCCGCCGCAATAAGTCTGTCAGCAGGTGTCCGACCCAGGCGATCGGACCGCGTCGGTTTACTACCCACGCTGAACTCTCCTTCACATCGCCAGCCACCAGCATGACGATGGGCTTGCCACTTCGTGCTGCCTCACGAACCGTATACCGCGCGCAAGGCGCCGGTACCCGGATGATCAGCAGGTCGTGCGCTGCCACTAGCTCTTGGGCTTGTCGACGGAGAATCTTGTGGATGAACGGCAGCCGACGGTAGTACCCCTTGATTCGCTGGTAGAATGGCCGCCCCACTACCCGCAGATGCTCTAGGCGCGCCAGCGGCAGGTCCGTCGTGCTGCGCTGATCAAGTGGCACATAGAGTGTGCTGGCTGCGCAGTGCGCCGCGAACTTCTCCGCGAACCGCCACCAGCTAAAGGCCGTGTGATACCGACCGTCGACTTCGATGTACGGCTCGTCGAGCACGATGAGCGTTCGTGGCAACAGGGTCGGTTGGGCGCTCGTTACGCAAGACGTAACCATCTGAGTTACCTGTGTCACGCCACACGCAGCGCTCCGCGCGTGTTTCCCGCGGCGGACGCCTCCCCATCGCAGGGTTGATGGTAACTGCACCTAGGGGTGGGCTCAACGCGAGGCCGGTATGCAGTCGAACCCTTCGTGTGTAATCTCATCGGAGAGGTGTAAGAATGGCGTGTACTCCAGCCCGACTTGGACTAACAGACAGGGACGACACGCCCATGAGAGTTGTAGCGGTGAATTTGGGGCGTTTGCCGGTTACCGTGCCGAACCTTCAGTCCGTGGTCAAGGACCCCGAGTACTTTTGCGGCGACCGCAGCACCCAGGCCGGGCGGCCACCCCTGAATGCGACCGTTCGCCCGGTCCATGCCGTCGGCGGCAGCGCAGCGTGACTGGTGCGCTCTATGGGAGTTGCGGTTCAGCGGGCCGGCACACTTCACGCATGAACGCAAGTGTCCTGTCGATGTCGCGGTCGCTGACCCGCCGATGGGTCGGCAGGTTGATCACCTCGGCCGCGGCCCGTTCGGCCTCGGGGCACATCCC